>Ga0256407_10000438_pt1 | contig 100075 bp, 97 predicted proteins | sample RumenRJG_04DNA_FD_193489 | JGI IMG/M metagenome (GOLD analysis project Ga0256407, IMG submission 193489) | Bovine rumen microbial communities from Lethbridge, Alberta, Canada - RJG_04 | ecosystem: Host-associated > Mammals > Digestive system > Stomach > Rumen | place: Canada: Alberta... | reverse complement strand
CATGATAAAGGTCATAAACTTCTTTGTAACTAAGAGCTCGATTCTGAGCCTTTTGATACTGATCTAATTTCTTCCTTTTCATAAAAGGTGACTTTAGGTGTCAACCTTATCTACAAAAAGACATACTGTAGTTGGGTTGCTATACATGGGTCAGGGCTGCTGCGTATCAATGATTTCCATGTATATGGTTTTATTGTCTTTTTTTGCAACAGTGCAGGATTTCCTACACTGTGCAGTGTAGGAAATCTGATGGTAATGCCCTGATAGTCAGCGTCAAGTGTAGGAAATGCGGGATTTTGACAACCAAAGTCACGTATAGTAATCTTCAAAGTTAAGCATGGTGACAAAAGAGAGGCGACAGCGTCTTTATTATAAATAAGGAGAAACATGAAAAAGACGATACTGAACCTCATAGCCCTTACGATGGTGGTGAGTGCTTTCGCCAATGGCGAGCACCACGACTGGGAGGACAACCATGTGCTGCAAATCAACCGCGAGCCAGCAAGAGCGTACTTCATTCCCTATGGCGAGAAGCAGGGCGACAGGATGCTCAGCCTCAACGGTGACTGGCAGTTTCGTTGGACGAAGACACCCGAGGGACGCATCAAGGACTTCTGGCATACCGACTTCGACGCTTCAGGCTGGAAGACGCTGGCGGTGCCTGCGAACTGGGAAGTAAACGGCTACGGCACACCTATCTACGTCTCTGCCGGCTATCCGTTCAAGATTGACCCGCCCTATGTGACGCGCGAACCAAAGAAGGACTGGACAACCTACGAGGAGCGCAACCCTACGGGGCAGTATCGCCGTACGTTCACGGTGCCCGTTGGTTGGCAAGAGGGTCAGACCTTCCTGCGCTTCGAGGGCGTAATGTCGGCCTTCTACGTCTGGGTGAACGGACAACAGGCAGGCTACAGCCAGGGCTCGATGGAACCATCGGAATTCAACGTCACACGCTATATCAAGACGGGTGAAAACCAGATAGCCGTCGAGGTGTATAAATATAGCGACGGCTCCTATCTGGAAGACCAGGACTTCTGGCGCTTTGGCGGCATCCATCGCGACGTATTGCTCTATCATACGCCCGACGTCCGTCTACGTGATGTGGCCGTGCGCGCCTCGATGGACGGCACGCTGCAAATCAATCCGCAGTTCTCGGTCTATCAGGGTGAGACGGGCGAGGGCTATCGTCTTGTAGCCACCCTCACGGACGGACTGCGTCTCTTGTGTAGCGATTCCATCGCTGCCGATGAGGTGCTCGACCTCGACCATAAGGCCAAGCGCATGAACGAGTGGTACCCCCAGCGTGGCCACCGCAAGTTCAACCGCATGGATATGAAGGTTGCCAATCCTAAGTTGTGGAGTTGCGAACAGCCCAACCTCTACACCCTACTATTAGAGCTGAACGACGCAAAGGGGCAGACCGTTGAGCGCGTGACACAGCAGGTAGGCTTCCGCGATATCAACATCAGAAACGGACAGTTGCTCATCAACGGACAGCCCATCAAGATTCGTGGTGTCAACCGCCACGAGCACGACCCCTATACGGCTCGCGTGATGACCGAAGAGCGCATGCTTCAGGATTTGCGACTGATGAAGGAGGCCAATATCAATGCCGTGCGACTGGCCCACTACCCCAACTGTCCGCGGTGGTACGAATTGTGCGACAGCATGGGTATGTACCTCATGGACGAGGCCGACTGCGAGACGCACGGACTGCGAGGCACGCTGGCCTCAACGTCCGACTGGGGTGAAGCTTTCTTGGATAGAGCCATCCGTATGGCCGAGCGCGACAAGAACCACCCCTCGATTATCTTCTGGAGCTTAGGCAACGAGAGCGGCTATGGCCCCAACCACGCCGCTATGTCAGCCTGGCTCCACGAGTTCGACCCCACACGCCCCGTACACTATGAAGGTGCACAGGGCGACCCCGACCCTTCGACGGTCGACGTCATCTCGCGCTTCTATCCTCGTGTCAAACAAGAGTACCTGAATCCCGGCATTCCTGAGGGTAGCGACGCCGAGCGTGCAGAGAACGCCCGTTGGGAGCGACTGCTCGAAATCGCCGAGCGCCCTGGTGACCGCTGTACGTGGGTAGGTTCCGATGGCGGTCCACGTCCCGTGCTGACCAGCGAATATGCTCACTCAATGGGTAATGCCCTCGGCAACTTTAAGGAATACTGGGACGAAATCAACTCGAACCCGCGCATGCTGGGCGGCTTCATCTGGGACTGGGTAGACCAAGGAATCATCCGTGATGGAAAAGTGCTTTATGGCGGCGACTTCGGCGACAAGCCCAACCTGCATGCTTTCTGCATGAACGGTATCGTGCTGAGCGACCGCACGCTCACGCCCAAGTACTACGAGGTACAGGCTGTCTACGGCAATGGGCCGAAAGCATTCGCCGAGACCAAAGCACCCAAGCCCAAGGCTTCGAAAACGAAAGCGCCAACATCTTACATCTTACATCTTAGATCTTCCATCAAACCGCAGGTTTATCGCGCACCGACAGACAACGACAAGAGCTTTGGCAACTGGTTGGCAAAGGACTGGAAACGCTGTGGACTCGACACGCTCACCATCCCCATGACGACAGAGCAAGACGGCAACGAGTTTGTCTTTACCTTTGAGATTCCCGACACGTTGCCCCCACTGCCGCGCCTCGGCATTCTCATCGAACTGCCCCGCGAATACGAGCAGTTGACGTGGTACGGCCGTGGACCTTGGGACAACTACCCTGACCGTAAGGTGTCTTGCCCCATTGGCCTGTGGAAATCGACAGTCAGCGAGCAGTACGTCCACTACCCCCGTCCGCAAGACTCTGGAAACCACGAGGACTGTACGATGATAGAACTGAAGACGAAGAAAGGCAAGCGGCTCCGCATCGAGGCTGTCGACGAGCCCTTCTCGTTCAGCGCTCTGCCCTACTCTGCCCAGTATCTGGCCAGCAAGACCCACGACTACGAACTGGAAGACCAGGGGAATACCTATCTCAGCATCGACTGCGCTGTGATGGGCTTGGGCAACAGCTCGTGCGGACCCGGCGTATTGAAGAAATACACCATCGACAAAAACAAAAAGCATCAGCTGCGCATCCGCATCCTACCGTAAACGACGGAACAAGGCCCTGACGACAAACCATATATGCAGGCATAGCGTCTGCAGATAGCCGTAGTGGGTCGCCATCACGCGGAAGCGCTCCAAAAGTGAGGCACGATGGTTTTGTGTGGTATTGCCACCCTCCTCGAAATTGGCGAGGACGGTATGTGTGTTGACAAGTGCCAACGACTGCCGTTCTGCCTCTTTCATCACGCGGATGCACCAGTCGACATCAGCAGAATGGCGGTAGCCGAGGTTGTATGGCTGCTGACGGGCAATGTCTGTCCGCACGTAAAAGGCCTGATGACAGACCAGCATACCCTTTTTAAATGATTTCCACGAAAGATGTTCGGGTGGACGGTGTGTGCGTAAATGCAAAAAGCGGCCCTCGCCATCGGTAATGGCCGTATCGCCATAAATGACAGCCACCTCGTCGGCAGTATGCCTGACCACAATGTCGATGGTGTCTGATGCATAGAGCGAATCACCGGCATTCAGGAATACAACATAGTCGCCTGTAGCTTTCTGCAGACCTTTATTCATCGCATCATACAGTCCACGGTCGGGCTCCGACTGTATGACGATCTCGTGAGGACTCTGTGCACGATACTTCTCGGCAATGGCCAGCGTCGCGTCCTTCGAGGCACCGTCGACAATCAGGTGTTCGATGTGCGGATAGGACTGATGGAGAACGCTGTCCAGCGTACGCTGCAAGGTACGCTCGGCATTATACGTGATGGTGACGATGGAGATGCGTTTCATAAACTTCAAGATAACGTTTGGCAACACTCTGTTGCGAATACTCATGGGCCACCTTCTGCAAGCAGGCCTGACGTATCTGTTCCTGGTCAGCCTCGAAGAGCGTCCACCAGATGCCCCGCGCCAGATCTTCACTGTCGCGGTAGTCGGCCACATAACCGTTCTGCCGATGGTTTATCTCTTCAGGAATGCCTCCCACACGGAACCCTACGCTGGGTACGCCACAGGCCATTGCCTCCATAATGGTGTTGGGCAGATTTTCTGACAACGACGGCAACACAAAGACATCTGCGGCACGATAGACCAGAACAATGCGGCGCTCGTCGCTGACATAGCCTAACGGACAGGCAGAGAACGGCAGTTGCGCGACGACCTCCTCGGCATGACCGCCCAACACGGCAACAGTGATCTGGTCGGCCATATCAGGATGGCGGTTGGCCAACAGTCGGCAAGCCTCTATCAGATAGTTCATACCCTTGTTGACATTCGTCACCCGTTGGGAGGCAAACAGGATGATGCGACCATCAAGTGGCAGTCCCAAGGCTTCGCGTGCCGCCTTCTTGTTGCCAGGCGAATAGATATGTGTATCTATCGGATTGGGGATGCTGACAACGTCCTGCCCCTGAAGCAAAGCACTCTTACGAGCCTCTCCTGCCAGCCACTGGCTACAGGCTACAAAGGTGATATGGCGTCCGTCGAGCATCTGCTGCTTGCGGCGCCAGACCTGTGCAGCAAGATCGTGAGCCGAACCACCTCCAGGCAACAAACGACAATAGTCGCAATGCTGCTCGAAGCGGCGACAGTCAAGTGTCAGGTGACAGATAGCAGTTGCCGGCCAGATGTCGTGCATGGTCCATACCACCGTCTTGCCCGTATCCAGTATCATACGGATGTCGCGCAACGACAACATTCCTTGGTTGACCCAATGCAGATGGATGATGTCGGCCTCACGAAACTCCCGCAACTGCGTGATGTCCGTACCGCAGCTGGCGGTATCAATATCAAAGAGATGCTGTCGACTGAAGTGCAGACGCAGCCAGATGAGAAAGCGTTCCCATAGGAAATGCAGACGAGCGCGACGCTGGCCCGGCAGTGCACAGACCGTCAAGCGGTCGGTCTCCTTGTCGCGCACCAGCATCTTAGCCTTCACACCGTTGTTGATCAATGATTCCAATAGGCGGCCGGCAGCTACTGCTGCCCCTCCTGCACGCTCACTGGTATTGACTATCAGTATTCTCATCGTTTCGCTTTCTGTTATTTCGACTGCAAAAATACGAATAAAAAACGAGCCAACCAAAGGGTCTGTGTGTTTTTTATTAACAGATTATTGACTAAAATCAAGAATAAGCGTTAATTTACACTAAAAATATGTCCAAACTCTTGCACGAATAAAAAAAAGTTATTACCTTTGCATCGTCAAAAACAAAAAATGGGTCACACACCCGCTTTGACTAAGCGAAGTTAAAGTTGACATTTGGTTATAGATTGTTTTAGGTTAGTAGTAATATTTATAGTTTTAGGTTTTTAGTTATTGGTAAAAAGAAAGTTTTAAATGTGTTATGCGACAGTGATCGCTGTGAAGCGCTCATAACTTTCTTTTCTTTAGAAAAATAGGTTAGTATTAGTATTATATTCCTGTTAAAAAACAGGCCTCCGGTGAGAGCCGGAATTCTTTAAGAAAAGGATTTTTAGTTAAACATAGGCTTTTGGACGCCACTGCTCGTTGATGAGTAGTGGCGTTTTTATTTTTCCAAAAGTGCTACGGCATAGGCAGAGATTCCTTCCTGGCGTCCTGTGAATCCGAGCTTTTCAGTGGTGGTGGCCTTGATGCTGATCTGGTCAGGGTCACAACCTATGACCTGAGCCATACACTGTTGCATATCAGGAATACGAGGATTCATCTTAGGACGTTCCGCACAGATGGTTGCATCAATATTTCCCAACCGATAGCCCTTGGTAGCTATCAGTTCTATGGTCTTACGCAGAATGACCTTACTGTCCATACCTTCCGTTTCATCCGATGTATCGGGGAAATGATAGCCTATATCGCGCATATTGGCTGCACCGAGGATAGCGTCACAGATGGCATGTATCAGCACATCGGCATCACTGTGTCCCAGCAATCCCAGTTCATAGTCCAACTTGATGCCACCCATCCATAACTCACGGCCGGGAACAAGCCGGTGGACATCATATCCCATACCTACACGTATCATCTTTTGAACAAGTCTTTAATGCCATCCATGTCGAAGGCAAGGGTGAAACGTAGGGTCTGGTCGAGCGGATTGCTCTTGGCCGTAGAGATTACATAACCCACATCGAGCGAGAAAACATTCATGCGGAAACCACCACCAACGGTAAAATACTTGCGGTTACCTTTGTTCTCCGACTCGTGGTGGTAACCGGCACGCAGCGTGAACTGGTCGTGATAGACATATTCCGCACCGACGCTCCACTGTATCTCCTGCAATTCCTCCTTGAAGCCACCAGGAGCATCACTGAAACTTCTGAAGATACCACTGATAGAACTCACGTCGTTGTACTGTTCCATCACACGACGTTCATAGGCCTCTGTTGACTCGTCATCGTTCTGCTTGGGAACAGTAGGAACCAGCAGCTTGTTAGCATCAGCAGCAATAGAAAAGCGGTTGTATTCGTCGACAGGCACCATAAGCGAGGCACCCAGTCGCATGTTGGCTGGCAAGAACTGCGAGCGGTCATCACCAAAATACTTGATCTTTGAACCAACATTCTGTACAACCAGACCCAAGCCAAGCTGACATTCACGCTGTCCGATATTTATATAATTATTATAATAGGTATGAATATCGGCAGCAAAAGCTGATGCCGGCTGTGCATCCTCCGTATAGTCGTAACGTAGGTCACTGTATATCCATCGCAAGGCCACACCCAGCGAGAACTTCTCACTCAGCATCAGGGCTGCACCGACATCAAGAGACATCTCGTAAGGTTTAACCGTCATGGCATTTTCATCCAATGAAGTCATCACCTCACCAAGAGAGAAGTAGCGTAGTGAACCACTCAGCGAGGCGTAATCGCCCAAACGGTAATAACCTGCCACATATGCCAGATCGATATCGTTGACCAATTGACGCAACCATGGTGTATAGTTCAGTGCAACACCTGCCCTACTAATACAAAACGGATACTTGGCCAGATTCCAGTACTGTGAGTTGACATCAGGGTCGGTAGCCACACCAACGTCACCCATAGCACCTGCTCGGGCATCTGGAGCAATGGTCTGCGAGATGACAGCATGCTCAATAGGATTGAATTGGCTCTTGGTGTCCTGTGCTTTTGCTATAGAAACAGCCAACAGGCACACAGCCGATAAAAATATCTTTACGCTTGTCTTCATAGTCATTTATTATTGTGTTAAAACTATCAATTTCTTAGCCTTTGTCGCATACGTGCTTCCGTCACAACTGATACTGAGGCGGTAGAGATACAAACCAGTGCGCAAGCGACTACCGCTATTGACGGTCAGATCCCAGTCAACAGTATAGGTATTGTTAGCCGGCACCCCACTCTCTCCATACGTCCACAAGTGGCGTCCCGACGTATCAAAGACGTCCAGACGGACTTCGAGTTCACTACCACTACGGTCATGAATAATACGGAAAGAAGTCTGTGTCTTTGCAGGATTGGGCGTACATTCTACATCATAGAACAACGGTTCCAATCCCTTTACCACATTGAATGTCAGTTCGGAAATGGAAGAGTTGTTGAGCACGTCCCAAGCACGGAACTGCAACTTATGCTGCCCATACGACAGGGCGGGAATGCTAAAGCCTACCTGTCCCTTTGTATAACTACCAAAATCATATTGGAAGTAATTGTTCAATGTATACATCTTTGTGGCATCACCGTCAATCACCAATAGTAGGTCATGACCAATACCGCCTCCAGAGGCATTGATACCGTCCTCATCATTCAGGTGGGCAACAAAATAGGGTGTCGTGTTCACTTCGTCACCATTGGTGAATGTCTCGCTATTCAGGTAGCAATAGATGTCTGGTCCCTGCATACTGCCAGTATGTTCACTGGTACCATTTAACACCAGATGATTATTCACACCGTGAGCCTCCTCCGTTTTATCATTATTGACAGCATAAAACGTCATTTGAGCATCCAAATCACTATATTTGATGTCGCGCGGTACTGCAAAGGAAATGGTAAACACACCGTCTGTCACCTGGTTGCTACCACTATAGATAGTGTTGATGCGGTCTTCATAGACAAACGGTGTCGAGGCCTCGCCAGTATCGTTTAACCTGCAAGTCACCTTCTCCTTGACATCGCGAATGACAGCCGTCACGGTACCATTGAAATTGGAATCCATCGTACCATCAAGACCAACGATGTGACCTTTCACCTTTGCGGTCTCACCAGCTTTGAGGGTCACCATGGTCTCGTCAGTCAGTGCCACATCGTTCACTGCCTCTATCTTCACACCTTTTGTAGGTACAGCCAACCGCAGGGCAGGGTCGCCCAACAACGAGTATTGCATACGGTTGGTCGAACGATCAGTAGTATACGTATTGCCGCTACTGTTATATCCAGTCACCACACCAGTGGTAATAAGCTCATTTTTTGTCTGTCGCACTGCCTCACCGATGGGCAAAGGCAATCCTTCCTCATCCTTACTCAGTACATGACGCATGAAAGAAAGGTTCATCAGACGGTTTTGTGGCTGATAGACCGTACGCGTAGTACCATAGAATGCAATCGCGCCACCCTTTTTATTAAACAAGGCTGTCTCACCAATATTATCTTCAGCTCCATCAAAAGGCATAATATCACAAGAAGCTGTCACCCATAGGGGCAGTCGCATCGATGTGGCCTGCTGGAAATCCGTCAGTCGTAACACGTACTCATGTGAAATGGCATCAGCACGTCCATGTCCCGAATAGTCCATAATCAAAGTACCCTGCTGCATCTGCTGCTTAATCAGGCGTTCTACATCGGGATAGCTATTGCCCGTTGATGAAGTAACACGGTTATAGGCATCCCACATGATTCGTTTAGCAACCATAGCAGGATAGTACTTCTCTATCAGACTAGCCACCGCATCAGCATCTTGCATATGCGCATTCTCATTACCATCATCACCCATCACACAGATGGTATTCTGCCAGAATCCTGCCTCCTGGTTGTTTATATAACTTTCTATCTTATCAACAGCAATTGTAGCATCGCCAGTGTCTCGTGCCGTGATACGCCCCACAGCCGCATCGGTCTGGTCGCTGGTCAGGATAGCGCCTCCTTCACCATCGTCTAACAGACAGAAATAATCGTCCGAGACATAGCAGGATGTATGACTGTATGAATTCTCACTCTCATAGCAGAGCAGAAAATCGTCAGGCGACTTGCCGCTCCACTCCGATGTCACCATACGGTTGTCCCATGCACAGTCGCCAAAAAGCAATAGATAACGTGGCATATCAGCCTCCGTCTCGGCACGGTCGTAAAGCATCTTCAGATAGCGGCGATAGGCATTGGCGTCGGGCGTGCCACTTGAGAACTCATTGAATAGTTCATCAGCAGGCACGATGGTAACACGCAGACCGTCCTTTTGCTCATGTAGGGTTTTCAGACGTTCAGCCTGAGCGCGTGTCTTCTGACTGGTAGGAAGGATGATAACCATATCAGCAGCACCGTCAGCATGATGGTTCTGGTTCGTGATATGGTACAGATATTCAGGCGAGGGGAACGCCTGTGAAACGTCGGGAGCCTCTACAGGTGCATTAGCATAGGTGGAGATATAGTCCAAACGCACTGTGCCACTATTGGTATTGGGGGTCAGCGTAATCTGGTTTGAAGCCTGCAGATTGCTGACAGAAAAAGTTTTCGAGGAAGGAATCATGGCATCATAAGAGCCATGCTTAGAGGTACTGATACTACCCACCAACACATCATTTACGCGTACTTCGACCAGTCCACCGCTGTTAGAGGTCTCTGCCGTCAGCGCCACTGTCACAGTGCCCTGCGATGATGTACCTGTCGAGCTCACCGTATAGCTGTTGGCACTATTGGTTGTCAGAATTTTAGAGTCGTAGAGATTACGGCCGCCATGATACCAGGCATAGTTGTCCACTTCGTACAGCGAACAGTAATGCTCTTCGAGCGGATAATACGTAGCAAGGAAATCTTCCCAGCTAATGGTCTGCGGGGCCTCGCCACCCTCTGTCAGAAAATAATAGCCATAATTAGAATAAGGATTGCGCACGCGTAGGTGGTTACTGTTCCAACTAACAGGACCAACGGCATAGAACAGGCGGCGCCCGTCAACGGCACATGTTGGCAACTCCTGCAAGTCATCGGTAGCCGCTATATAGTCGCCCGTCAAAAGTTCGGGCTGCAAAGCGCCACCATAACCAAATATTTTCACCTTATTAATATCTGAGAAGCCTGCCTGCCGAACCACGTCAGACGTCAACTCATAAATACCTGATGACGGAACGCGAATCTTCGCCCATGTCCCAGAAGCTAACACAGAGTTAGAGACATAACGTGAAGAGGTCGTTATCGTAGACCTCCGAGTACGTATAGGCTGTTTCTTACCCTTGATATCCAGCATAAAACTCACCAGTTTCTGATAACGCCCGTCACGCCATACCACAGGAATAAAGGCCACATGCAACGACCCTTCTTTGCGTGAGACTGCCGTCACCTGATGTATCTCAGGTAATGTGCCTGGTTTTTGCCCAAGCATTAATTGTTCATAGCGCTCCACATCGGGTGCACTCATATCAATAAATTCAGGATAGAGGATGCGAACAGTAAAGACAGAGTCTGCATAACGACTGCCTATCGGGTAAGTATAGTTGAATACTGGCAATACGGAGTCTATCCTGACTTCATCAGCGGTCAAGTTAAAGAACCGTTGCGCACTGAGCGTCAAACACGTCAGCAGCAAGAGGGTGCCAGTAATCAGTCGTCTCATTTACTTACAATTAAACTCCAATACTTTATAGTCTTCCAACCATCCTTCCAAATGGTCGTCTATCTGAACAGGCCCCACACCCACCGGCGTACCGGTATAGATTAAGTCGCCTGTCTTCAGTGTAAAGAACCGTGAGATGTAGCTCACCAGTTCGTCCACCGTATAGAGCATATCACTCGAACAGCCCTCCTGAACAGTTTTACTGTTAATGTCCAGATGGAAGTGTAAAGCCTGAATGTCGCGGAATTTCTCAATTCCCATCCACTGGCCAATCACCGCCGAGCCGTCGAAACCCTTGCAAATCTCCCATGGCAGTCCTTTCGTTCGGGCATCCCGCTGCAGGTCACGAGCCGTAAAGTCGATACCCACTGTTACTGCATCATAGTAGCGATGAGCAAAACGTTCAGGAATGCTCTTTCCCAAACGGCAGATACGCACCACCAACTCCGTCTCGTAATCCACCTGTTGCGACCAGTCGGGAATAAAGAAGGGTTTATGATCCTTCAATAGTGCCGAGTCAGCTTTAGTGAAGATGACGGGGGCGTCTGGTTTATATAACGTACCGTCCAGCTCTTTATTGTGTTGGAGGTAATTCATTCCTACGGCAAAAATCTTCATAGATGTCTTTTTTAAAAAACAACAAAAAGGGCTTCCTGCCATGCGGAAAGCCCTTTGTAATTTTTGTTTACAAAATTTATTTATTCACAGCCTCAGCGAGTTCAGCGCCAGCTTTGAACTTAGCTACCTTCTTAGCAGCAATCTTAATCTTCTGCTTAGTAGCGGGGTTGATACCCTCACGAGCGGGTTTCTTAACTACGTCGAACGTACCGAAACCTACGAGCTGAACCTTGTCACCCTTCTTCAGAGCACCCTTTACAGCCTCGATAGTAGCGTCAAGAGCCTTCTTAGCATCAACTTTGGTCAAACCAGCACCAGCTGCAATCTTCTCAATTAATTCTGTCTTGTTCATAATTTTGTTGTTTTAAAGTGAATGTTTAATAGTTTAAGTCGCTATTTTTACCGCAAATATAGGAGAAACTTAGGAAAAAACAAACAAAAATTTAAAAAAAAATGCTTTTTTAGCAAAAAAAAGTGTGTATTGGCCCATTTTAGTGCTATAAAACAGATATTTTTCGTAATTTTGCCGCAGAATTAGTGACATGAAACGCCATTGAGTTTATTGCAAAAAACATACATTATGAACAATATACCTTCTACGACTAGGCACCTGCTTATCGTTAACATCCTAGCGTTTATAGCGACGTGGGTCTTTCAACGCAGCGGTATTGACCTGACAGCGCTCTGTGGCCTACATTTCTTTATGGCCAGTGACTTTCACGTCTATCAGTTTCTGACCTACATGTTCCTACATGGTAGCTTCACGCATATTCTGTTCAACATGTTTGCCTTATGGATGTTCGGTAGTATCATCGAGCGTGTGTGGGGCCCGAAGAAATTCCTTTTTTATTACATTATTTGCGGTTTTGGTGCAGGTATCGTACAGGAATTGGTTCAATTTGCCGACTACACCATGCAAGGACTGGCTGCATATCAATATGTGAGTGTCAACGGTGTTCAGATAACGACAGAAAACTATATCAACCTCTGGACGACCATCGGTGCTTCTGGTGCAGTATATGGCATTCTGCTGGCTTTCGGCATGCTTTTTCCCAACGAACGTATGTTTATCATTCCCATTCCAATCCCCATCAAGGCCAAATGGCTCATCATTGGATACTTCGTTATCGAACTGGTATCAGCCATGAGTGGGCCTGGAGATGGTATAGCACACATGGCTCACCTGGGCGGTATGATATTTGGTTTCCTGTTGATACGCTATTGGCGCAAGCATCCAGGCCAGAATCAAGCGTACGGTCAGGACTTTTTTAACCACATGAAGCAGACGTTCAACAACCGTCAGCAGACCAAACAGCGTCAATGGGTTGACGATCCGGAGCCACAGCGTGAAACTGACGAAGAGTATAATGCCCGTATGCATAAGAAGCAGGAAGAGATTGATGCCATCCTCGACAAAATACGCAAAAGCGGCTACGACAGTCTGAGCAAAGAAGAGAAAAAGAAGTTGTTTGACCAAAGTCGGCCGTCGTGATTAAGAAACTTAAGAAATTGACCATACAGATGATGATGGGCTCCAACGTCTTCACCATCATCTTGATGCTACTCACTGGCTATAGCGACCACCTGCATCCTGCCCAGCATCCGCTACTATCCACTACAGGTATGGCTTTTCCCCTTTTCCTGTTAGCAAACATGGCATTTCTGGTGTTCTGGCTATTGTTTAAATGGACAAAGGCATGGATTCCTGTCGTCGGCTTTCTGCTCGCGTACGTACCTATACGTATATATATACCTTTTCATCCATCACAAACGGTACCTGACCAAGCCATTAAACTTGTGTCGTACAACGTTTGCGGCTATCCCCAAAACAATGAGGGGAAACAAAACGGGTTAGAAGACATCATCAACTATTTGTCTGACAGCAAAGCAGATATCATCTGTATACAAGAAGATAATGACACTTGGCGAAAGAATATTTTTGACAACTATCACAAAAGAGGATATATCTATAATGACACGCTAGTGCTCAGCAACAGCGAACTCAGCTTCAACTGTCTGGGCATCCATACCCGCTATCCTATTATCCGACGTGAACGCATCAACTATTCTACAACCGTCAATAACGGCAGTTGTGCCTGGTGGCTGAAGGTCGGGAATGATACTGTCATTGTCATCAACAATCACTTTGAGAGTTGTCATCTCAGCGAAAAAGACCGTGCCCAATATCGACAGATGATAAGAGGAGAGATGGACCGTGACTCAGTGCGCACTGAATCGAAGCTACTGATGGTTAAGTTAGCTGAGGCCAATGCCAAACGCTCCCTGCAGATAGATTGTGTCTGCGAGTATGTCCGTCAGTACATAGATCATTACCCTATCATCGTCTGTGGCGACTTCAACGACAATCCTCTATCTTACTCTCATCATGCGATGTCACAACTGCTCACCGACTGTTTCGGAACGACAGGAAAGGGCATCGGTTTGTCATATAATCAGAAGGCATTTTCTTTCCGTATCGACCATATTTTTTGCTCCCCCAACATACAACCATATAATACCCAAATTGACACAAAAATTGACGTCAGCGACCATTATCCTATAGCCTGTTGGCTAAAAATAGACAGAAAACCTATATAAAAAACGTGAAATTCGCTGAATAATTTCGGTAAGTGAAGAAAAATAAGTATATTTGCAGGCTTAAATAGCGAAATCTATAAATTAATAACATAATAAACAAAATGCAAAACAAAGGAATTGTAAAATTTATCGCAATCATTTTGGTGCTTGTTTGCTGCTTCTACCTTTCCTTCTCGTTTGTGACAAGCCATTATGAAAAGAAGGCTGCTGCCATGGGCGAAGAAGCCGGTCAGGAGTATCTCGACTCCATTATGAACGAGAAAGTGTACTGCGGAATCTATTCTTTCAAGCAGTGCCGCGAGATGGAGATTGGCCTTGGCCTTGACCTGAAAGGTGGTATGAACGTTATTCTTGAGGTTTCAGTACCTGACGTCATTGACGTGCTGGCTGACCACAAGACTGACGCCGCTTACAAGAAGTCTATGGAAGAGGCTAAGAAGGAAGAAGAGACTAGTCAGGACGACTTTATCTCCCTGTTTATCAAGTATTGGAAGCAGAATTCCAACGGACGCCCCTTGGCAGCAGTTTTCGCTACTCAGCAGATGAAGGGCAAGGTGAGCACACAGTCTACCGACTCAGAGGTTGAGAGTGCGCTGCGCGCTGAAGTACAGTCTGCTGTTGACAACTCGTTCAACGTTGTCCGTAACCGTATTGATAAGTTTGGTGTCGTACAGCCGAATATCCAGAAGTTGGAGGGCCAGTCAGGCCGTATCATGGTCGAGATGCCTGGTATCAAGGAGCCCGAGCGTGTTCGCAAGCTCCTTCAGGGTTCAGCCAATCTGGAGTTCTGGGAGACTTACAACTCACAGGAAATCGTTCCCCTGTTGGCTCAGCTGAACCAGAAGTATGCCGCTACTGGCGGTGCTGCTGAGGAAGAGGTTGTTGCTGACAGTGCTGCTACAGAAGTTGCTGCTGCTGACACTGTTGCCAGCAAGGCTACTGATCTCGCTGCCAAACTGGCTAAGAAAGACGATAAAGCTGATGCCAAAGCCATTGCAGAAGCAAAGAAGCAGAATCCGTTATTCAGCGTCTTCCAGCCTGTTCAGGGTCAGGGTCTCGCTATTGTCGGTTATGCTAACGCTCGCGATACCGCTCAAGTCAACAAGGTGATTTACTCAGACATTGCCGCACAGGTACTGCCTGCTGAATGTAAGCTGCGCTGGGGTGCCAAAGCCGAGGATTTCGGTGGCGAGAACACCCGTGGCGACATCTTTGCACTCTATGCTCTGAAGATTACCGAGCCTAACGGCCGTGCTCCGCTGGAGGGTGATGTTATCACCAGCTCTAAGGACGACTTCGACCAGATGGGTCACCCCTCTGTTTCTATGCAGATGAATAGCGACGGTGCACGCCGCTGGAGCCAAATCACCAAGCAGAACATCGGTCGTGGCGTAGCTATCGTGCTTGACGACGCAGTCTACTCTGCTCCCCGTATCCTGACTCAGATTGATGGTGGTAACTCTCAGATTACTGGTAACTTCACCATTGAAGACACCAAAGACTTGGCTAACACGCTGAACTCTGGTAAGATGCCAGCTCCTACCCGTATTGTACAGGAAGAGGTGGTAGGTCCGTCACTCGGTGCACAGTCTATCAAGCAGGGTGTCATCTCATTCATCGTAGCCTTCGTGCTGCTGATGATCTACATGATTATGCTGTATGGTTTCATCCCTGGTATTCTCTCAGATATTGCCTTGCTGTTCAACCTGTTCTTCACACTGGGTATTCTGACCTCGTTCCAAGCAGCGCTAACTATGCCGGGTATTGCCGGTATCGTGCTGACGCTGGGTACTGCCGTGGATGCCAACGTGCTGATCTACGAGCGTATCAAGGAGGAACTGAAGCGTGGCCTGGGCATGAAGGAGGCTGTACAGAAGGGTTACTCAAATGCCTTCTCTGCTATCTTCGACTCAAACGTTACCTCTCTGATTACTGGTGCCATCCTGTTGTTCTTCGGTACAGGTCCTGTCAAGGGCTTCGCTACCACATGGATCATCGGTATCTTCTGCTCGTTCTTCACCGCAGTATTCCTGACCCGTCTGGTTTATGAGAACCGTCTGGCTAAAGACAAGTGGCTCAACCTGACATTCGTTACTGCTTACTCGAAGAACCTGATGCAGAACGCCAAGTACAACTTCATGGGTATGTACAAGAAGAGCTTCACCATCTGGGGCGTTGCTGCCATCTTCTTCATTGGCTGCTTCTTTGTTCGTGGCCTGAGCCAGAGCATTGACTTCACAGGTGGTCGCAACTACGTGGTAACCCTCGACAAGGAGACTCCCGTTGAGCAGGTTCGTCAGGCTCTCGCCGGTGCATTCATCAACACCGTTGGTGAGAATGCCGGTAAGGAGGCTAACACCAGCGTTATTGCACTGGGTACCGACGGCAAGACCATCCGCGTATCAACCAACTGGGATATCGAGTCAAACAACCCGAACGTTGACGATGAGGCAGAGACAATCCTCTACAAAGCATTGAAGAAGGGCGGTTTCGTTAGCCAGGAGAACGTAGAGTCGTTCAAGAATCCCGATGATCGCCAGGGCGGCTCTATCATCAGCTCGGCTAAGGTCGGTCCTGCTGTTGCCAAGGACATCACTCACGGCGCCATCATTAGCGTACTCATTGCTTTGGTAGCCATCTTCGTATATATTCTGATTCGTTTCCGCAACATCGCCTACTCTACTGGCGCCACCATCGCACTGGCTCTCGACGCTTTGGTAGTTATTGGTATGTACTCAGCACTGTGGGGCTTTGTTCCCATGTCACTGGAGATTGACCAGGTATTCATTGGTGCTATCCTGACGGTGATTGGTTACTCTATCAACGATAAGGTGGTGGTATTCGACCGTATCCGTGAGAACTTCCAGCTCTATGGCAAGCGCGACCGTCAGCAGCTGTTCAACGACTCGCTGAACCAGACGCTGGCTCGTACCATCAACACCTCTGTAACCACGCTGATCGTGTTGCTGTGTATCTTCATCCTCGGTGGTGACTCTATTCGCAGCTTCTCGTTCGCTATGATTCTAGGTGTCATCTTCGGTACCCTGTCATCACTGTTCATCGCAGCTCCTACGGCCTTCATCGTGATGGGTCGTAACATCCGCGAAGACAACGTAGAGGCCTAAGTCCACTACACATCATACAAACAGCCCGCTTTCGCATTTGAAAGCGGGCTGTTTTTTCTATCATCAAACTAGTTATCCTAGTCGAAATAGTATCACTAATTAAAATAGTACAGGAAGGCTGCGATACCTTCAAGCGCTGGTTTGCGCTGTCCCTCAATCTCAATGACAAACTTAATTTCTGCCTTACAGATGCCACGCAGGTTCTGAATGTTGTGCAGTTTGGTTACCAGGCGCACACGACTGCCAGTAATTACCGGCTGTCCGAAGCGCATGTCGTTCATGCCGTAGTTCACCAGCATCTTGATATTGTTCACTTCAATGATCTGGTCCCACATATAGGGCAGCAGACTCAGTGTCAGATAGCCGTGGGCGATTGTCGACTTGTAGGGACTCTCCTGCTTGGCGCGCTCTACGTCAACATGTATCCACTGGTGGTCCAGCGTAGCGTCTGCAAACAGGTTGATACGGTCTTGGTCAACCTCCAACCACTCTGAATGTCCTAATTCCTCGCCCAGATGGGCGGCAAACTCGTCGTACGAGTTGATGACTAATTTTCCCATTTACTTATGTTTATAATGATAATTGCTGCACAAAGGTACGAAAAAAACATGGTGGCAGCAAATTTTTCACATTTCACTTTTCACTATTTCCTTTTTTTTCGTACCTTTGCATGCGCAAAACGCAATAATAGTGGTTGCCCTGATAGTTAAATGGATATAACAAGGTCCTCCTAAGACTTAGTTCCCAGTTCGATTCTGGGTCGGGGTACTAAGTGAACTACGAAGTTCCCCCGCAGGGAACTGCCAGTTCCCTCGTAAGAAACTCACAGTTTCTTGAATTGAAACATAATAAGAAAACAAAAAATGGAGAGATGGGGAATTTGGATTGAGAATCAGAGAGTTAAGAAAACGCTGAGAAGCGGATAGGTACAGATAGAGGCAGGATTGGTACTGATAATAGAATGAGTTGAGTCTCTAAATCGTACCCCTTTTCTGGGAAGTGGCAAATCGAGGAAAAACGGTAACGTTCGACACGGGAATGTGCTGAGAATCTGATCGATGCGAATTTTTAACTCTTTTCGGGAGTTCTTCATTATTCGTCTGCGATTTGCGAGGAACAACAAGACTTCAAATTGGCTAATTTTGCAACGCAAAATTTAGAACGTTGAACAATTAATGAAATTAGAGCAATGAGAAGTACATTTTCAGTGATCTTCTACCAGAAGAAGGAGAAGTTGAAGAAGGACGGTACAAACCCCATTATGGGACGTATCACAGTGGATGGAACCATGTCGCAGTTCAGCTGCAAGGTGTCTTGTGACCCCAACATCTGGGAGGCAAAAGGCGGTCATGCAAAGGGCAAGACTATCGCTGCCCGTGACGTAAACCGTGAGTTGGAGAAAATACGTGCATCAATCGTGAAGAACTATCAGGAGATCAAGCTGCGTGATGACTATGTGACTGCCGAGAAGGTAAAGAATGCCTTCCTAGGTTTGGAGTACCGTCAGAAAACGTTGATGACACTCTTCGCTCAATGGAACGAAGAGTATGAGAAGAAGGTTGAGGGCGGTTTGAACTCTAAGACAACGCTAATCCGATATAAGAGCATCTACAAGCATGTGGCCGACTTCATGCAGTATCAGTATCACGTTTCAGATATGGCATTGAAAGAGATTCTTCCTTCGTTTATAAGTGATTTTGAGATTTATCTCAAAACTCAGAAGCACCTCAAGCATAACTCAGCCAAGAAATATGTCTGTGCCATCATGATGCTGATGCACCGTGCACACCAGAATGGTTGGATAATGCACTATCCCTTTGGTGACTATCAGATTCGTGAGGAAGAGACTGAAAAGGGCTTTCTGACTAAGGACGAACTACAGGCCATGATGAATCTCCCCCGTCTGAACGCCAAGCGTACATTTATCCGAGACCTGTTCATCTTCTGCGCATTCACAGGTCTGGCATACATTGACTTGGAGAATCTTCGCGAAGAGAACATTGTCAAGAACCCTGTGGATGGTAGTCTGTGGATTCACACCCACCGTCAGAAGACAGGTGTAGCCGAGAATGTGAAACTGCTGCCTATCCCGCTTGCTATTTACAAGAAGTACAGAGGGCTGTGCGATAATGGACGTGTGTTTGACGTACCATGTTATAGCTCTTGCAATGGCATACTGAAAACCATTGCGAAGATGTGCGGCATACAGAAACAGGTCACTTGGCACCAGGGGCGTCACACGATGGCTACGGTTGTTTGCCTGTCTAACGGTATGCCGTTGGAAGTGGTGTCATCCGTGCTGGGTCACAAGAGCATTGAAAGCACGCAGATTTATGCAAAGATCACGCAGGAAAAGCTGGGTTGCGAGATTGACACCTTGGCCTCAAAACTGGCAAAGATCGAGCAGTTCGTACCAAGCATAGAAATGGTAAAATAAATAAAGTGGAGGACAAAGATATGATGAAGAGAGACAAAGTAGTCTTCGAGAACGAGAAATTCGAGGTGACTGGCTACGACATCTGGATGACTGCGGGCGAGATTGCCAGTCTGTTCGGAGTGACAATCATGAAGGTGCGCGGCATCATTAACAGGATGCGTAGGCAACTGGCTGTCAACCTTGACCTGCTGAGTAAGTACGACCTGTTGGAAAACGGTTACAAAGATGAGTTGTATAATCTGGAGTGCATCATTGCCGTATCGTACTACGTTGACACAGGGCTGGCGCATGAGTTCCGCCATTGGATATGCGACAGAACCACCAAGCGCAAGGAACGTGCAATGGTATTCTACCTATAAAGACGTGAAAAGCCCTGGCCGATACTGATTCGGTCAGGGCTTTTCGCATCCTTGAATGAATGCCGTTATCTTCTGCTGTCAGACTTCTTGATGTCCTCCTTGATTTTCGTGTTGAGCTTTCGGCGCATCTTGTCGATGAAGTAGGTACGGCTGAGGTCATCCTCTCGTTCCTTGATGCCCACGTACAGACGTGCGCAGTCCTTGATAGGCTTCTTCCCGAAGAGCAGGAACATAGCCTCGCACATCTTCCCGATAAGCATCTCACCGTTGTTGACGCATCCCGTTTCCTTCAGCGCATAGATTAGTTCCACCAAGTCCGTGGTCGTTCCTGTCCATTCTATTTGCGACGCCGTCGCTCCAGATTTTGCTATGTCTTCTGCCATGTCCTGCAACTCTTTCAGGAAATGCGAAGCCTTGCCTGCGTATGCGCCTGTTTCTCCTTTCTGCTCTGTGTAGCCCATCAGTTCCGTCTCTGTATAGGCAAGCATGATGTTCATGTCCACCTTGCTGATCGCTTTCTTGCACTGGCAGACGGTCTGCTCGATGAACTTGCCGTAGTCCGCCTTGATGCTGGCCGTGTTGCCCGATTCCAAGTCACGGAAGAAATCCGTTTCCGTCAATATGCTGTATGTCATTTCCTTGTTCTTTTTACTTGTTACTAAATGCGTTTGTTTGCGATCGCACTTGTAACATAACAACGGGTGCAAGCAAAAAGAACTCCTTTTCAGGCAGATTTGTTTCAACTGCCTGAAAAAGAGCGGAATCAAAAGATGTTAAAAAGAATCCGCCTCAAAACGGCAACAAAAAAGTGGGGCAAAATTCCCCAATTCGGGTAATTATGTCCCACTGTTCAAGTCGATTCAGCCTCTAACAGTCTATTCCGTACTGCTTGATTTTCCTGTTGAGCGTCTTTCGGTCGATTCCAAGTATCTCAGCGGTATGCGATTTGTTGTGCCCTGTCACGCTTAAGACCTCTTCTATCTTGCTCTTTTCCGCTAACGGGTCATGAAGAAGCCTTGATGCTACGCCTTCTGACTGGCCAGAAGACAGCCTGATTGTCAGGTGCTCGGGAAGAATCATCCCGTCCTGACATTTGGCAACAGCTACCTTCACGACCTTCCTCAACTCCCTTACATTGCCTGGCCAATGGTAGACTCTCATCAAGTCCTTGGCTTCTTTTGAGAACTTATATTCCCCGGAGCCGAACTGCCCGGCGAAGAACTTTGCCAATGGCACCACATCGTCAATGGTGTTTCTCAAAGGCGGAACCTCTACGGTACACTCGCAACAACAGTCATAGAACTCCTGGAGCATCTTTCCGCTGATCAGCGCATCATCAAGCGACTCCGTTGACGTGGCAATCAACTTGAACGACACATGACGCTCACGGTTGGAGCCGATACGGCAATACTTCCCGCTTTTCAGCACAGGGATCAACATCTCCTGCACGTCAATCGGCATCATATCCACATTCTCCAAGAAAAGGACACCGCCATTGGCTAACTCCAATTTGCCGTCCGTTGACCTCACAGCACTTGAAAATGCTCCCTTCTGATGTCCGAACAACTCTTCCGCAGCCATACTTGCCGAACTAAGCGAACCACAATGAACCTCAGCGTATGGCGTATACCTCAGTCCTGCAAACGAAATCCAGTCCTCAGCCAGATGGCTCCGTCCCGTTCCTCTCTCACCCGTGATAACAACCCGGATGTCGGCCTTGGCGTATGCCTTGATTTCCTCATACAGCCGTTTGAAGGCACCGCTCTCACGTCTGAACACAAACCGCTCATTCCGCTTCTCCCTCAGATTCTGCTCTTCAATGATGTCCTTGATCTTCGAGTAGAACTGCTCTTCTATATCCTCTTTCCTGATATAACAGGCAGCACCCAGATTCATTGTCTCGATGGCATTCTCCATGCTCGGCACACCCGTCATCAGATAGAACGGCTGGGGATAGCCCTCGTTCCTCATCCATCGCAGGATTTCCGTTCCGCTGTCATCACCAAGAAGGAGGTCAACCAGCAGGACATCGTATCTGCCGGCCCGCCTTATCTGCCATCGTGCCTTACTGCCGTTCTCACAGGCTATGGTCTCAATGCCCATTCCCTGCAACTCCTGGCATACGGTTTCGAGGTAGTTCCGGTTATCATCCACAACAATAACCTTGCTCATCCTTCTACTCTGCCTTTAGTTCCCTTGCCTTGGTTATAAGCATTTCGGCCATCTTGTCGGCCTCGCTGAGACATTCGTCTATGCGCTGCCAGTTGCTGTTGTCCTTCTTAATGGCCAGTTCCACAATCGGATCGAGCAACACCCCAACACGATAGAGCACCCAACTGCCCCGCAGATGATGCGCCCACCAGCCGACTTTCTCCAGATCACGCTCCCGGGCAAACTTATGGATATTGGCCATCGATTCCTCCGTGTCCTCAATCAGACTGTCGGCAGTCGTTTTCCTCAGTCTGGTATAGTCCGGGCTGACAGTTCCCGTGTTCTCCTGAATCCACCTGTTCACCAATTTCACCAGTTCCTCGGTATTGAAGTCCTTGAACAGACATTCATCGAACCCCTCGGCAATCAGCTCCTCCCTTGTCTCTTCTCCTGATGACGTGGAAACGACCACTGGCACACTCTGACTGTTGCCGACTCTCGACTTCCGCATCAGTCTCAGCAGTTCCAGTCCGTTCAGACCAGGCATCTTCATGTCCGTGATGACCAGTGAATACTCCTTATTCCTCATCATCGTAAACACCTGAGCCGAATCGTTGCAGGTATCACAGGCAATGCCGTTGTCCTCCAGCATGGTCTTCGTCATTTCCAGCCAATGGTCATTGTCGTCTATCACCAAGATACATTTTTCTTTCTCAACAGCCTTTTTGGTCTCGGTTGTTTGTGGAGCTTCTTCTGTGACAGCCTCCGAAATAGGAATTACTACCTCAAAATAGGATCCCTTTTCCTGAGAACTGAATGTAATCTTGCCTTTCATCAAGTCCACAAGCAGTTTCACTATCGACAAGCCAATGCCAAGCCCGTCCAGGCCTTTTGCCTCGGCGTTGGGCATCTTCGTGAAAGCCTCGTATATTTTCTCCTGGTCTTTCGGCTTGATGCCAATGCCCGTGTCCTTCACCTCAATGAGCAGGTTGCCGTCATTGACATACATCATACTGAAGCATACCTTCCCCTCTTTCGTGAACTTGAAGGCGTTGTCAAGCAGATTGGTGACGATGTGGCGGATTTTCTCGGAGTCACCATACAGCATCTTGTCTTGCAGATCAGGTGTAACGAAGTCTATCCGCTTGTCCTCTGCCCTCATCTTGAAGGCATTTATCAACTCATGCTGCAAGTCCATCAGGTTGAAGTTCCTGCATTCCAGTTCAATCCTGTCACTTTCCAGACGGAAGTAGTCCAGCAACTGGTCTATCATGCTTTTCAGCTGAGCCGTTGCCCTTGAAATCTCATTGATATATTTGTCGTTCTTCTGTGGAGCACGTTTCTCCATGTCATTATAGCCAATGATGATGCCCAATGGAGTTCGAAGGTCATGGACGATGGAGTACATCATATTCCGGCGATTCTCTACCAGTCCCTTATTTTTCTTCCATTCCTTTTCCAGTTTCTTCATTGTCCTTGCACGACGGTATGAATTGCCGACGTTCAGGAAGAAAGCAATCAGTAACAGTATCATTCCCCACATAAACGTGGTGTGACCGATACAGCTGGCCTTGGCCTGCAGCTGTTCCTGCTCCCGCTCGGCGGTCTTGACGTCAGCATTCAGAATCTGCCTCATATTTGCGTCCAGCCAACGGTTGACCTTGGCGAGGCTGTCGTTGAGTGCGCAAAGCTCCATGCCGTAAAGCGCCTGTTCCGTCATCACGGCCTGGTTGACCGAGGGTACGAGCACCGTCCTGTTCTTGGTCTTTGACGTCACTTCCTCGCTGCTGCTCCTGAAGATATGCCCCGTGCGGTGCATGATCGTGGTCACCGAGTCCTTCACGGTGACGCGTCTGTCCTTCGTCAGCCTGTTTTCGTTCTCACTCCTTTTCACTGTTGTCTCATGGATGCGCAGCAAAAGCCTTCCCTTCTCGTTGATGACCGTCTTCATCGAGTCCGTCTTTGCCGTGGTATAGAAACCTCCCAATTTATCGAGTATCGCACCAGCCTCTGCCAGCTTCACCTTATACTGGCTGACATCTTCGTCCGTCCATCCGTACACCTGTTCGCCGAGGTTGGTCAGCTCCACCGTGTTTATCAGTGCACTGTGGATGTTCCTGAACCGTTCCTGACTGTTATTCGACTCTGCTACTACTTCTTCCAGTTTCTGCCAGCGGATGAATCCGAAACAGAAGATGATTACAAATAATATCACATTGATGACATTCGTCGCCAGAAGGTCAAACTTTGTTCTTGTCATTCTTCTCAAAAAAATAAATACGGGGCTTGTTGCCCTGAAAACAGTTCCTTATTCTTACTTTTAGTCCGCCGTTTGCGGAAATCGGGGGGCAAAGATAGTAAATTCTGAGCAATTATCTCATACTGTGTGCGTACAAAATAGCATTTTTATGCAATAATTTACCCCAAAACAAGGCTGGGCTAGCCTGTTTTGGGGTATAATGATAATGATGAGGTCACATTTTCACACCTTTGACTTTCTTCGGTTCGTCATCATTGTCGTGTGACGGATGCAAAGAGACCTTATTGCCATCCTCACGTTCCTTCTTTTCCTCGGGTGTCTCAGGCTTCTCTTCCTTCGGTGCGAGTTCCATCTGGATCTTGCGGTCAAGGGCGGCGAGTTCGTTTTTCAACTCCCGGAGTTCCGGTTCCTTGCGCCATTCCTTGTTGACCGTCGGGGTAAGCTGTTCTACCTTGTTCTGATACCAGTCCACATCCTTCTGATACTTTTCCACCAGGGAAGGAATTTTCTCAAGTGCGCGGAAGAAACTCGTAGCTGCGGCCTCCTTGTCCTTTTTGGCCACCATACCGTTGTTGTGGCGATAGACGATGTTGCCATATACTCCGAAATTGTTCTCACGGAATGGCAGACCGCCCTTCTCTACTTCCTCGGTACGTACCTTGATGGGGAAACCGTAGATTTCGCCGATCTCCTTTGTCTGGCCTTTCGTGTCCATCGTCTCGGCAATGTGCTGCACCTTGGCACCAAGTTCCTCCAAGTCGGTATAGACCTTATCCTCAATCTTCACCTCCATGACGATGTTTCCGAGGGCATCATGCTTCATGTTTGCATCCAGCTGCTGTTTGTCAACTGCCAACTTGTCCAGCACCTCTTTTGCTTTCTGCACTTCCTTCTGTGCGTCCTCAATGTCAAACTCAACACTTCGCCTTGCGTTCATGAAGCTCTTGCGCTCACTCTCCAGTGAGGCAATCTTCTTCTCCAACTTCGCCTTGTCAAGCAGGTCGGTGTTGCCCGACAGGATGGCCATGTACTCCGAGAAATTCATGCCGTTGGCCTCGTCCATTGCTCCCTCGTCGATGGTTCGTGCGCCCATAGCGCCGGACTTCAGCTGTGAAATAAAGGTCTGCTTGCAGTGCAGCAGGTTGAACTTGTAGGCATCAAGCGTTTTCTCAACGGCATAGATGATGCTGTCCACCGTGTTGTTATTGTACTTCTTCGCCACCTCGTTGCCCTTTCTGACGGCCCGGCCATTACGCTGTTCAAGGTCGCTGGGCCTCCAGGGTATGTCCAAATGATGAATGGCGACAGCCCGTTTCTGGGCATTGACACCAGTGCCCAACATTGATGTCGATCCGAACAATACACGCACACGTCCTTCGTTCATGGCCTCGATGACAGCCTTACGTGCCTTCTCGCTCTTACACTCCTGGATGAAGCGGATTTCGTCGGCAGGGATGCCATAGTCCTCTATCAACTTGCGCTTAATCTCGGAATAGACATTCCAAGTATCGCCCGGCTGATACGTTCCGAGGTCTGAGAAGACAAATTGCGTACCCTTGTGTTCCTCGAACTTCTTGTAATACTCCGCTATCTTCATGGCACAGACGCTGGCCTTGTTACCAGCATCGTCATCATACAGCGTCGGGTTAATCATACGCATGTCGAGTGCCATCTTACGGGCATAGTCCGTAGCAATCAGCATCTTTGCCTTTTCTTCTGTCTCGCTCAATGGCAGACGACCGAGAATCGTTGCGTCGCCAGATTCCGCAAACTCCATCAGTTTCTTGATAAACACCTCCTGGTCAGGTGTCGGCGGGATGTTGTAAAGTATCTCGTTCATCTTCGGCCTGTCCACTCCCACGTCCTCGGCGGTGCGGTAATCCGTGATTTCGTTATAGAACGTGGCCAGTTCCGGCACCTTGATAAAGTATCGGAAACGCTCCTTCTGGATGATATTGTTTGTTACCGAAAACTCAAAGTCCGTCGATTTCTTGGCAAAGATAGCGGCCCAGGCATCAAAGCACGGAATGTTCTGTTTCTCCATTTCCTTAGGTCGCAGGTACTTGAACAGCAGATAAAGCTCTGTCAACGAGTTACTGATAGTCGTACCCGACAGGAAGGTGGCACAGAGGTCACGGCGTGGCTTCGTCCCGTCCCCCTCCTGCATCGTACGGATGGCAAAGAGCAGGTTAAGGGCTTTCTGGCTTCCCTGACTGTTGCCTAGTCCCGCCACACGGTCGTGACGGGTGTTGAACATCAGGTTCTTGAACTGGTGGCTTTCGTCGATAAACAGGTGGTCGATGCCCATCTGCTTGAAGTCGATGAAGTCATCGGTACGGCTGTTAATCTTGCTGGAAATCTCAACGAGTTTTGCCTCCAGATTGGCCTTGCGCTTCTCCAAACCCTTCAGCATCATGCCAGAAATGTCCTTGCCGCTCATTCTCAGCGTCTCAAGATTGTCCTCCACACTCTGCAACTCGGCCATCAGAATCTTCTCCTGCATCTCCGGCGACTGTGGTATCTTGCCGAACTGGTCGTGCGACATAATCACACAGTCGAAGTCATTGTTCTTGATCGAATGGAAGAACTTTACCCTGTTTTCCGTTGAGAAGTCTTTTTCGCTGGCATACAGGATGCGGGCATTGGGATAGGCAGTCTGATATGTTGCCGCAATCTCAGCGACATTGGCTTTCAGTCCTATAATCATCGGCTTTTTCGCCATACCCAGACGTTTCATCTCATGCGCTGCGATACACATAATTAAGGTCTTGCCCGTGCCCACCTGGTGATCGCATATTCCTCCACCGTTCTGCTTGATCATCCACACACAATCCTTCTGTGAGGGATAGACGCTGCTGATGCCGTAGCGCAACTCCAGCCCTTTCATGTCGAGGTCTGGGAAAGTCTGGTGACTGCCGTCGTACTTCGGGCGAACAAAGCAGTTGAACTTCTCATTATACATCTGCGAAAGCCTGTCCTTGAACTCACGGTTCTGTCCTTCAAGCCACTCAGTGAAGCCATTTCGGATTTCATCAATCTTCGAGTTTGCCAACTGGATGGCCTGTGCATCAGGAATCTTGATGTCGTTACCGTCATCATCCGTACCGTTCGACTTCATGATTTTCGGTGTCGTGTTGTGCAGGGCATGACGCAGCAGGGCTATACCGTCATAACTGCGATACTCACCCCTGACGCAGAACTCGCTCCATATCTTCGCGTTCTTCTGTGCGCAACTGGCATCGAACTGGTCTATCTGCGGCGAATACACAATGTCAACCTTCGTGTCATAGAAGTCTGTCATGAAGGTGGAATAGACATTGGCGGGAATCCAACGCTCACCGAAGTTGAAGTCCAGGTCTTCAAAGGGAATCGGTGTAGGCACGGCATCCTTCAGGGCATTCAGCGACTGCATCGTCCTGTCATCTACCTCACCACCGTTAGCCTCTATCAGCCTTTCGATGTCCTTCACTTTTTCCACGACGTTTCCGGCAATGAACTTGTCGCGTATCTCGTAGTCACCTGATATGGGGTTGAAGAATATCTGTCCGTCTAAGTCCTTTACGATGTCATCCTCCGACTTGTCCGTCAGCCTCGCCATATACTCCAGATTCAGACGGCCATACTTGTTGAGCGATGCAGCAACAGCCTCCTGTGAGGTCTCAACGTGACTGACCTCCTGCAAGGAGAAAGCAACGGGATGGTCGAAGATGTCTGCTTTCACGAACTTCCCGTTCTCGCCACGTTCCAGTGCCAGCATATTTCTTCCCGCTGCATCCATCAGGATCATCCGCACGTTCTTCCTATCATTCAGGTTACCGTACAAGGCGGTGAAAGCCTCGTAATAGCCATTCAACTTCTCACGAAGTTCACTGTTCGCCTCCTGGTTATCCTGCTCGTAGGCATACAACTGTTCATAGACATCACGCACGGCGATATACTGTCGGATGCGGTCGGTCTGCTCCTGTGAGACAATCAGGGGTACGAATGTGGCATCTGAAGAAGTGACGTTCTCCAAGTGACCGATATTACCATCCTTATCCTCCACCATTGAACCGTTGCGGTAGAATGGTTTCATTTCACTATCGAATGGATGTGGCTGAACAACTTTTGTTTTGGTGGTACGACGCTGTTTTGGCTCAGACGGTTTTTCTGTCTGGGCTTGCTGCTGGGCTTTGGATTCAATCTTCTGCTGTCCCAACTCCAATAGTTCACGGCGCTTTTCAGGAGTCAGGTCCATCATCATCTCATAGAAGCCGTTGATGGGCGGGTTTTCTTCCCAATCGAGAGAGTCATAGACGGCCAACTGCTGGTCGATATGGCTTTTCTTCTCCATTGCGGCCTTCTTCTCCTGCAGTTCCTTGGCCTGACGCTCTTTCTTTCGTTCCTTTTTTGGTTTCTTCGGTTCTTCCTTCGGTTTAGGCGGTTCCTGCACGGTCATTCCCCAAAGGTCAAAGAGTGACAACTGCGGGTTGTTGTCGGGCGTATGCTCAGGTACAGGCTTTTCTACCTGCTTGGCTGGCTCTGGCATCGTTACAATCTTGGCCGTCTTCGCTGGCTCATCGTCCATTGTAGGCTGCTGCTCTGCTTCTAAAGGATTCTGCTCCGCTTCCACAGGCTTCTGCTCTTCCGCTGGTTTCTGTTCCTCAATAACAGGCTCCGTATTGACCTCCACAGTATCTGTCACCTCTTCAGTGGCTTGTTTATCAACGACAAGGCTTTCAATCCCTGTTAACATCGTGAAGTTAAGATGCTTCGGCAGTTCGTCCATCAATCGTTCACGGAGGTCACGGGCAATGCCTGGCACTCCCCCTGAATGCTGGTATTCCAGTGCGGGCTTGCCGTACTGGTCATTACCTCTGAGGGTAGTCGTAGCCAAAACATTCTCAGGATGACGCTCAAAGTAGCTGTTATGGATGATGTGCTCACCTTCGGCAGAGTATGTCAGATTGATAAGCTGCTCATCCTCACTCAGCCCTTGCTTCTGCTCATTCTTCTGAATGATGATCAGGTCGCTGCCTGCCTCCGTGTTGGCATTCTCCTTGAAGAGATTATCAGGCAGACGAAGGGCGGTCACCAAATCAGCCTTTTCAAAGAGCAGGTTCAGGCGATACACATTCTGATTGTCAAGATAGTTGCGGGTCGTGATAAACGCCACCACTCCACCGTCACGCACTGCATCCAGTCCTTTCTGCATGAAATAGCCGTGCAGCGACTTGGAGATGGTACGCTTCATCACCGACTTGTGGTTGCTGTAGATAGGGTCGAAGACCTTGGTCTCGCCGAAGGGGATGTTGGAGATGGCGAGGTCGAACGTCCCCAACTTGCCTGACTCAATCCGTTCAAAGCCCTCCACATGGATGTCCATGCCCTCATTGGCGTGGAGTTCGGACAGCAGCAGCCCCGTCAGTTTGTCTTTCTCGAAAGCCGTTATCCTGGCATCTGGGTTGACGAGTTTCATCGAGTCGATGAAAACACCCATGCCCGCAGACGGTTCCAAGATATTCTCAGGCTTCAGATTCAGCTCGGTCATCACCGTAGCGATGGCATCGGGAATATCCTTCGGCGTGTAGAATGCCGTGAGGACTGACTGCTTCATGCTGGCGACATAGCGTTTATAGTCGGTCTCGTCCTCGGCATTCTCGCGTATCACCCTGTGGAGTTCGGCGGTCAGGTCGTACAACGGGAGGTCGTTCTTCGGCCAGACGGCCTTGTTCTCCACAGGATTCAGCACACATTTCAGCCCACCGAAGCCACAGTAGCGGGAAATGGTTTCCCGCTCGGCCTCAGTGGGGACGCGTACCTCCTTCCACACGGCAAAGGCCGTGCGGATGGCATCGATGTTGGCTTGCAGCCGTGCCTTCCTATTGAACGCCATACTGCTCGATGTAAAGTACCACGGCACCCGTCAACTCGGTATAGAGCCGCATGTAGTCAGGCGTCAGTTCAAACTCTGGTTCGGCGAGGTCGTAAGGCTCGAAGACTGGTGCCAGTAAAGGAAGCAGTTTCTCGGCAAACGTCAGGCGCTGCCCATCGTCCAGTTCGCGGGCAAACTCTTTCTCCAGCACCTCAACGAGGATGCTCCACTGCGAGAGGCCCAGGTCTTTCGTCAGTACGGACATCGCCAGTTCGTGTGCTCCCTCCACAGGGTAGCCGTCGAGTCGGGCCTGTTCAAAGGTCTCTGCTGCCAACTGCTCACGGCTATAGATGAAACTCAGGTCTTTGGCCTTACGTGAATGCTGCTCCAGCAGGTAGTGAAGCAGATACAGTCCATAGTAGGACAACTCTGGTTGTTCTTGTCTTTTCATTTTCAAATACGTTTAAGTGGTTATAGAATCAGCGTACAAGTAAAGCACCCCGGGTATCCCTCCCGAGGTGCAACCACTGAATCCATTTCAAAAATCGTGTAAACGATGTATGAAAATGAATGTCAGTGGCAAAGGTACGCATTATTTTCGGGATTGTACCTTTTTGGTGAACTTTTTCTTTTGCGGGAATGAAAATTCCGTCTCAAACTGGTCGTTCAGGCACACTATGGCATCGAAACTGTTGCCTTGCTTGCTCTTGAAACCTTTGATGAGTCCTGTCTTTCTGTCTTTTAGCAGGTCTTTCAACTGAGCATCAGTTAGTTCTTTGCCAGCCTTCTCGTGGAACACATGGCAGTCACAGGCGGGATTGTCGCATTTGACGACCTTCTTGTAGAACTGCATCGTGCCTTTCCCGCACTTGGGGCATGGGATGCCGATGCCACTGTGCACAAACCTGTCCTCCAAGGAGAGAAGTTCCCCGACGATGCTGCCCGTATACTCCTCGATGCCCTTGCGGAAGTCGGCGCTGTACTCGCCCCGCTCGATCCTGGCAAGCGACTGCTCCCACTGGCCCGTCATGGCGACATCGGCAATCTGCTTGTCTTTCAGCAGGTCGTAGATGAACAGCCCTTTTTCGGTCGGGATAAGCTGCTTGTTCAGACGGATCATATACTCACGAGCAATCAGCGTCTCGATGATGTTGGCACGGGTGGCTGGGGTTCCTATACCACAATCTTTCAGTGCCTCGCTTATACTGTCATCATCAACACTCTTCCCGCAGTTCTCCATCTCAGAAAGAAGTGTGGCCTCTGTATGGATGGGCATAGCCTTCGTCTTACCTTCTGCCAGTCCCCAGCCAGAAATTGATAATTCGCATCCTTCTTTCCGGTTCGGCAAACGGTCTGTGTCAATCTCGTCATTGTTGATAAAACGCCAACCTGCCTTGCGGACAACAGTACCCTTAGCGACAAAGGGCACGCCATTGATGTCAATGGTGACGGTGGTCTGCTCCTTGACACATTTCTCAGAGAAGGCTTCGAGCATACGGCTGACAATCATATTATAGATCTTTTTGTCATCATTGGAAGGGTGCTCCAGCCTCTCACCTGTAATCAGCAAGGCATGGTGGTCTGTAACTTTCGATGCGTCCACACTACGGCGGTTGGGCTTGCTGATTGTCATTGCCAATGCTCCCCACTGTTCATCGTTATCCAGAGTCCTCAACAGTTTTGGAATCTCATCATAGACATCATCAGGGATGTATCGGCTGGATGTTCTCGGATAAGTGATGGCCTTGGCCTCATAGAGTTTCTGGACAATGGCTAAAGTCTGTTCTGCGGTGAAGCCATACCTGATGTTGGCATCCTTCTGGAGTGTGGTAAGGTCGTAGAGCAAGGGCGGTTCCTCCGTCTTTTCCTTGCACTCCACCTTGGAGATGGTTACGCTGTTGGCAGACTTCAACTTCTGATAGACGGCTTTGGCATCAGCCTTGTTATTCCATCGCTCTGCGGTCTGGAACTTGACGACCTTGCCGTCACCTTCGGTAATAAAATGCATCTGCCAGAACGGAGTCGGCACGAAGTTCTTATTCTCCAGAAATCGGCGGCAGACCATTGCCAGTGTGGGTGTCTGCACACGTCCGAGGCTGTAAGTTCCCTTCCCGGCAGCAATGGTCAGTGCCTGGGTGGCATTGATGCCTACCAACCAATCTGCTTCGCTTCGTGCCTTGGCAGACTTATAGAGATTATTGAAGTCATGGCCGTCCCTCAAGTTGTTCATTCCATCCTTGATAGCTTTGTCAGTCAGCGAACTGATCCAGAGACGTTGGAAAGGCACATGACAGTCGAGGTACTGGTAAAGATAGCGGAAGATAAGTTCACCTTCTCGTCCTGCATCGGTAGCGACAATGATACTGTCAGAATAGTCAAACAGGTTCTTAATGACCTTGATCTGTTCCTGTACGCTGTATTCATCATCAGCATTCTTTCCCTGTCGGATGACTAACTTGAAATCATCGGGGATGATGGGCAGGGACTCACGACGGAATCCTGTCACTCCGTAGGCTTCAGGCATGGCAAGCTGAACAAGGTGACCAAACACCCATGTAACACAGTAGCCGTTACCGCCATAATAGCCGACTTTTCTCTGTGTTGCGCCGACGACACGGGATATTTGTCGTGCGACGCTTGGTTTCTCTGCAATAATTGTTATCATATTCTAATTTGGATTCAGTGGTTCTATACTTATTTATATATATGCGCATGAGAGGTGGACAGCCGACAGCCATCTGCGGCTGTCCACACTTTACGCTTCTCAGGTCAGAGTTTCGGGCCTCGTTTCTGTTTCTTATCTTCCTTGACCTCCGGTCGAGCCTGCTCACGCTCAGCAGAGTCGATGCGAGCATCACTCTGCCCTCGCTTAATCGCAGCCTTTTGCTCCTGCTTCTCGCCTTCGGGCTTCTGTGACTCCTTCTGATGCTCGTTCTTGGGGGCCACCTGTCCTTTCTGAAGTGGTTCGTCCACTTTCTTGGTGGCCTCGTTGGTCTTGCCCTGATGGTTTACAGCCATCTGTGTCTCGCTCTCGTTGGCTGGGGCTACGACCTTGCCCTGCATCGGATCGTTCTTCGAGACAAACGGCTGGTTCTTGTCGGGATAGAACATCAGGTACATCGTGGCCGTCGTGCCGTCCTTCAACGGATAATTGTCGAGTTTCACAGACTTGCCTTCACGATAGTCCTTCTGCTGCTCTTCAGTCAGTGGGATGCCCTTCCACTTGGTCAGGTTCTTGATGCTGCCGTCCTCGTTCGTCCAGTTCATCTTGGCTTTCTGGTTCTGCTCTTGTACCTCTTCCTCCTTGCGGCTACTGCCTGGAACAAAGGCGACATTCTTGCGGTCGGCATTCACCTGAAAGTCCACGGTGAACTTCTGTCCGTTCTCACCCTCAAACAGCTTGTCCTTCACGATACCACCATGTTTCAACAGTGCCATCTCTTCAGGTGTGAACTTCACGTTACCCACACTCTCACGGAGGTGCAGCTTGCTCACGGGATAGTGTACCAGCTCGTTCGTCTGCTTGTCAAGAGATACGAAACACTCCTGCATGGTGTTGTCCTTCACGTTGAACAGTGGTACGACCTTACCAAGGTTACCCGTCTCTTTCAGCGCCTTGGCATCCTCCTTGGTGAAGGTGTAGCCCATGTACTCCGCATTCTCCAGTTTCTGCTCTTTGCGCACGAAGTGAGGTAATACGCTGTAGGTGCCGTCTGGCAGACGTGTCAGTTGCAGACGCGCAGCGGCCTTCACCTTCTGGTCGTAGATGAGCATCGTCACATCGAGCAGCCCGGACTTGCCGAAGTTCAGCATGTTGTCCTTCGCTCCCGTCTTTTCCAGCACCTCTTTCGAGATGCCGAACTTCTCTTCAATCTTGTCCCAGTTAACCTTGGACTCGTCGATGGGCTGATAGCCCTGATTCTGGTTTTGTGCCATAATACTTAAATTTTTAATTGTTAATGAATAATGTTATCTGTTGCCGAAAGACTCGGCTTTACTTGTCTTTACGCTGGTAAGAAACCTGTCCTTTGCCCTTTGGTCGAAATACTTGCCTTCCTCTTCAAGCAGTCTCACCACATCACTCTCACGATAGTAACAGGTACGTCTCAGTTTGATATAGGGCAGTTGTCCTGATGAACGGTATCGCTGCAGGGTGCGCTTGCCCATCAGCAAAGTCTTCTGTAGTTCAATGCTGTCATACATTCTTTCGCCTCGGATATACAGTTTGCCATCCTTGTTTCTCTCATTCAGGTCATCCACAAGTATCTGTATCATTTTCTCCTGACGGCTCAGTCTTTCCGTGACGGCTTTCATGAAGTTCTCGAATACCTCAGTGTCTATTTCCATATCCTTGTGCGATTAAAGATTTGACATCTGACAGACGGTAGCGGCAGAACTTGCCGCAGTGCTTGTAGTCTATCGTTCCATTACTCCTGTAGTTCTGTAAGGCACGCTTACCGATTCCCAACATTCTACAAGTTTCCTCGGAATTAATCCATACCTCTTCATCGGATGGCGTATCGTCACCTGACGTGCTGAGCACGTGCTGCTCGATTCTCTTGATGCTGGCAACCAGATTCTGGTATGCCTCGCTTTCCATTGTTATAATCTCCATATTTCTATGTTCGTTTTAATCGCCTTATCCTTTTGACGCTGCAAAATTATGGCAAGAAAAAAACATGGAAGTTCAACCGTGTACAATGTGAAGAAAATAAATTCTGGAATTGACACTTCTGACTCCCTTTTGAGAGCCAAAAGGAGCCACAAAACAGTAAAAACTCATGTTCCCGCACGTTTATCAATACCTTTGCTTTCGATTTCAAGCAAAACATAGAATGACAGAAGTAATAACAATCGAAAGAAAGGCATTTGAACAGTTGCTTCAGGAGATGCAACTGCTCACGGCGAGGGTTGAAACGCTCTCCTGCAGGTGCCAGGACAGAAAGCTGTCCAAGTGGATAACCAATGAAGATGTATGCGAATTGCTACGCATCAGCCCACGTTCGCTACAGGAACTGCGCTACAAGCACAAGATTGGCTATGCACAGATAGGGCGCAAGTTCTACTACCGTCCTGAGGAAGTGGAATTGGTGCAACGTCAGTCAGGTACATATATAAATAATGTGTAATCCAAAAGTAGAAATAACAATGGAACTGGAGAAATACGAAAACGTGCTGACCCTGAACGATGAGGTTATCAGCAGGGCAATAGCAACCATGCAAAAGGCAAGTCGGAAGGCAGAGCGGCTATGTAATGAGTATCGTCCTCTTCTTGGTGGCGAACGGCTTTTGACCGATGCCGAGGTGGCAGACTTTTTGAAGGTAAGCCGGAGAACCCTACAAGAATATCGTAATGATGGCATCCTGCCTTACATCGAAATGAAGGGTAAGTGTGTCTATAAGGAATCAGATATTGAGAATGTACTAAAACTCTTTTACAGACGTGGACTTTTCCCACATCAACGAGATGTATAATAGGTTAATATGCAAAACTCGCTTTGTTCTGAGAATTTTTGAGTACCTTTGCCCCCGATTATACATTATTTTAGAATAAGTATAGGTAATTTGAGAAAGTGTGATATGACAGAGAGATTGGAAAATGCTACAAACTACCTCATTGACCTCCTTCGGGCATACGGCCACAGACCTATCACGGTGAAGATTACACAGGAGGGTGAAGAGGTTGATGTCATGGCAAGGACATTCGTCAAGCGTCAGCTTGCCAAGGCGGGTATCTTGTTCCCACATGGCGAGGGCGGCAAACCCAATACCCGTAAGGTCAACACTTCGCTCGACAAGGATATGCTGAGTGTTATCTTCCATGAAGCTTTATTTGAGTTTGAAGTTGCCTACGTCAAGGCAAACTGCGAAGGAAATCCCAAGGCAGAGCATTTCATGGAAACGGTCTATAACTGGATAGGGAACAAGCAGCAGTGGCTCAACTGCACCTTCCCGCTATATACCGATGACGAACTGATAGCCTTTCCTGAAACACCCGTTGAAGCCATTAAGCTGGATTCGACAGAGGTGGATGTCGAGACCCTGAAGACAGAGATTGCGAACCTGAAGGCAATGGGCTACGAACAGATAGCCAACCTGACAGAGATGAAGCAGCTATTCTGGGAACTGGCCATAAGGCGAGTGACGATGGGCAGGGCTTTCAGAGCCGCCATCAAGGCTATTACTACTGAGGAAACGGCATTGAAGTATTTCAGCAACAGTTACCGGGCCTATAACAGAACCATCCAGAAGAATCTGGAAGATACTGAGGTAAAGCAAGAGACGGCAAAGACCAGGACCGACATCAAGAAACGCGAGGCCGAAATGAACGAGCATGTCCACGCCGTCAAGAAGGAACTGAACGACAAGATTCAGAAGCTCCGCACGGACGGCAGTGGCTATAAGAAGGTCTCGAAGAAGCTGAAGGCTTTGCTGGACGACCCGAAGAGTGACATCCAGAAGACATACGACCTGACAAAGGAGGAAGACATTGACAACTATCTGAGTTGGTACAGGCTCATGAAACGTGTTGTAAGGGTTGGAACCGTCAAGTCTATCGAGAGATTCCGCTACCCGGAGGCAGGTGCCTTGGATTTGTTCAAGCAAAAGGTCGAAGCACATAATGCAGAATTCAGACAGATGGAAGAAAACACAGAAGAGGAATGTACGGAATAGCCGGAATTAATCTAATTTAAGTGAAGGAGTGGTAAGAATCGGTCTAACAGGAAGAATACGACTGAGGACCAGGCATTTCCTCAGAAAGTCAAGACATCGTGCTTGGCGTATTCATTGGCGTGTGACGCTTGCCATTGCCCTTTTGCTTGTCATTCCCGTTGGATTCTACATCTACTATGACAATGTCATCTTTCCGCGTCATCTCAAATACTTGTCTCTTTACGATGATGATTGGGATTTGCACTGTTATGTAACTATTCCGCTGTTTGTCTGTTGGGGCATTGCTACAGGGCTGTTTATGTATCTTTGGAACAAGCAGGACAAAATAAACAGTGAGAAACGAGCAAAAGAATGGGAAGAGTTTAGGGCAAAGCATAAGATAATAGATTATACATCGAAACTGGCTGATGTGGTCATTGAACTGCGAGAGCGGAGGGAGAAGGAAGAGCAACAGCCTACAGTCATTGAGAATAAGGAACAAGAGCATAAAGGCGATATTCCTGAACCAGAAGAAGTCGTTCTGCCTGAAACAGAAGCAACGGTAGAGTCTGAACCGACGGAGGAGCCAATCCAGAAGCCTGCCCGCAAACCACGAAGGAAGTCAAGACGGATACAGCAAATCTACCGGGACTATATGGAGCGTGAGAATCCCTACAACAAGTTCCTGAAAGCCCGTGAGAAAGCGGTCAGACGTATTCAGGAGATACTGGATAATCGCCCGACGAAAGGACTGCTTGGCGATGCTTATCTCTTTACGACTGACGAGACGGATACCCTGTTTGAGGACTTTTCTATTGTTTATGGAAATCAGATTCTGGCTGTTCAGATTACCTACCCAGACCCGTATCTGCAAAGAGGGATGAACATGATTCGTCATGTTCGTGGAGGAACATCTGGCTGGAAATGGGAAAGGGAACTATTCATAAACCTTTGCCAGCAGAACCGACTCATACCATGCCTCTACGAGGTTGACCCCATAACGCTTCAGCCGACAGATTTCAACGGCTGGAACCTTCGGAATGCACTTACTGAAGAGAGCATTATCCCACCGAGGTTAGTCACTGCGGAACTCATTGACATGTCACGTTGGGAACTGGAAACTCAGATGATTCAGTTTGTCAGGGAATACCAGCAGCAGGAAGAGGAGGACTTGATTTTCCACCGTGATAACAGGAAAGGCAACATCCTTTGGATGCACAGGAAGGGACGCAAGAATGATGAATGGATTATAGCGAAGCGCGTCAATAAGTTTATGCAACTGACAGACGCGCAGAAGGAGAGGCTCAGAAATACCGAATTTTCATTATATAGAAAAATTGGTTATCTGGCACAGATTATCTACATGAAAGAGAATACCAAAGGATGGTTAAGCCCCGTTGACCACCCCAAACGTGGTGTGAACTACCAAATGGAATTTGAGGGGTTACAGCCGCTACAAAAAAGGTGATACAGGCTTTATATAGCTTTTGAACGTAATTTGCAAAAGATATATTGTTTTCGACCATATTGCCTCGTCGCTATATAAAATGGGCAATCCTTATGATTGCTTGCCATACTTAGAATATCTTCACATTCATCTTTGAGTTCCTGGAAGAATCTATAGGTTTTAGCACATTTACGTTTATCCGCATCGGCATAAATAATATGTGCTTTGTTTCGTATTACAACATAACTTTCTCGACGAGAGTTCTGTCTAACAACTATGTTGCTGTTGACTATCTCCTTTGGTGTCATTGCAAACACTTCATAAGCCCAATCTGACAACCGACCTTTATACTCGTCAAGAAATTCTCTGAAAAAGCCATCCATCTGATGAAGGCATTCCTCACAGTTCTCACATAATCTGGCTGGAATTTCTTTCCTGCCACACAATTTCCTTTGCTCAATAATATCGTTTCTTTGAGCCTGCTCTAACTGGTTTTTTATAGTGCTTTCTGCATAAGGATAATAAATCCATTTTCTACCTTCTGTACGATTGAGGATATAATCTGTGAGTTTATTTCTGTCTAATGGAAAATCTTTAGGAATTTTGATTTCCAAACAATTTATGTTTCCTTCTTGTATTTTCCTTTCTTTGTGTTTATCAACCTTATGAGTAACAAAGATTTCAATGTAATAAAGAGTTCCATCTCCCCCTTTTCCAATACAATCAGCTTGTAACTCATTAGCCGAGTCTCGTTCTTCAACAATTACCTCGGAAAAAGATAATTGTCTTGGATTCATAAAGCGTAATCGCCAATATGGGTCAAAACAATCTCGTTCTTGGTTTGTTCTAAGTTCATCAAAATTAAAATAATAATCTTCCCAATAAAGATATTCTTCAGCATTTTCATGTGTCTGTTCGTATTGTTCCGTATATCTTTTAGGATAATAAGCAGGTGCCATAACTGCTTTCTTCTCTTTGATTATATCTTTTGCCAGAATGTGTAGGGCAGATTCATGCGATACAGTACAGTTCTCATCTTTAGCATGTGCGAAATGATGCTGCATGACACTTCCATCATGTTTTGCCCATAGAGGTTTGTGACAATACGGACAGAAACAACCACATTTGTACCCATTAGGTACACTATCTACATGAACCCATTCGTTATTTGCGTTAATTGCGTATGTCAATTTGGGAGTATTCATTGTCGTTAGATGTACATTTAACAATCATGTAGTCTCTCGCAAATGAAATGCAGGATTTACATATCCTCCATAGACAAACCTATCTGCGTAACAGAATATTTCGATAACTCCTTGTTCAACGTAGCCGTTTTTTCTGCAAGTTCCGTAGGACTAAATTTTCGACGCTGACGCTTTATTTCCGCTACTACGGCAGTCTTTTCAATGTCGTTAAGTGCTATCATGTCTATTTCATTCTGCCCCTTACGGTCCCAGTAGTTGCCAACCAGTGTAACACGTTCTTCTTCCATCCATTTCTGGCGGAAGTACTGTTCAAGAACAAGACCTGTATATTGCTCATAACCTTTCTCGACGATTTCGAGTAACAGGTCATTGCGTTCCACTTCGACGAGTGCCTGATTGCGCATGATGAATCGGAACCAGAAACGCAGGAAACAATCATCCAACTGCCATCGGGAATTCCTACCACCCGGTTTGCTGAACATCGGCTGCTTGCGGTGGATATAGCTATAGTCCTCTTCTAGGTTGTCAAGATATGCTCCTGTGTTCTTGCCGATGGCACCGTCAATTTCACTTTGAGTAGTCATGCCAGATGCTATCAATTGTAGAATGCTCAGATAATTGGTGTAATCCTTGCCGAATTCTGACATGATAAGTTCTGTTCCCTCAGAGAGATAAGGAGAGCCAGCCTGAGTGACCCATCTGAGCATTTTAGACTTTGTAGTCGCCTTGGCATCCATCAGCCATGCTACGTATTTTGCCACGCCTCCTGTCAGGGAATAAAGACAGAGCAAGTCTTCAGGCGTATAATTGGGGTTGTGGTCGTGGAGGATTTGTTTTAGTATGCTGATACGGAACGGTAACATATTCAATCTACAATCCTGACGGCCATAAAGAGGTTCGTCCTCGTTGTCGAAAATCTTATGCATCATATTATAGATACTGCCACAAGCCACCATGTTTACTTTTGTCTTTTCGTAATACCTATCCCAGATGTCCTGTATGTGGCTGGGAATAGCGGGATTCACTTTCAGAAAGTTCTGGAATTCGTCGAACATCAGCGTAAAGTGATTCTGCTGACCATAGCGTAACAGTTGTTCGAAGAACTGAGCAAACGTCTCCATACGGCCGAATATCTGGATGCCAAGCGTCTGCTCTGCTGCTTCCTGGAATTTGCCAGTCAAGACTCGTTCATTATCTTTAGAGACATAGAGATATAGCAAAGGTTGACCACCATCATCAGCACTCTTTGTCAATAGCGTAGTCTTACCAATGCGCCTTCGTCCTATCAGAACTGTCATTCGCCCTCGTTCTAATGTTTGCTCCCAATTTGTCTGGAGTATGCCCAACTCCTTTTCTCTGTCATAGAATCTCATATCTAATATCAATTAATTTAATGCGTATTAAGTTAATGTCGGTTGCAAAGTTAGTGATATTTTTCCATATTACAATCGTTTTGGCCAAAAATCTGTATCTAAGAGACTGTATTTAAGCAAAATCTGTATGCAAGTACTATTTTTTGCAGACAAAGTGACCATTTCTCTTCCATTTTAACCCCAAAATGAAGATTTTTCGTCTCTTTATGCAACTTTTTTCATTTAAATTGTTTTTAATTCATCAAATTTTCGTAACTTTACACGCGAATTCTGTAGTCTAGCGTCAACATGTTATAGATGAACGTGTTCATCGCAGCATTAAGACATTAGATGTCCACGCCGGGCCAAGTGAGGCGATGCCGCCCCAACAAGGCGGGCATTGGGTGGGAATAACGGGATTCGCTACATTTTGTAGAAAAGGCGTTTACTATGACGCTCATCGCTGGGTTCCGAACTTCGAACACTCCGAACTCTCAGAAGTGATGATGCAACGGTAGATGTCCTCGGGATGTGTATATACGCATCCCCTTTGGGGATAGTAGATACTGTATCGTATCTATTTTCCATTAGGGGTATACTATATTCATATCGGCGTGGGCTTCGGAGTTGCTTATCTTTCTGAGAAGGCAAGTTCGAAGGCCAGGAACACGAGATAAGCAACAGAGTACGGATCTCACGCTTCTTTTTGTGTATACTAAAGTTAGCGAATGATTTGGAGAAGCGCCAAATTAACTAAGAAAGTATAACATAAAAAGAACAAAGTATATATGGATATAAACTTGGGGAAAAATGGCAACCAGCCATTTCCTCTTACAGAATCAAGTATAAGTAGACATCATGCTTCTTTTCACCTCGATGAGAAAAGTGGCAAGATGATTCTTCGTGATGAGAAATCTACGAATGGCACTTACATAAAGGCTAAAGACGGAACTTTTAAACGATTATATGGCGAAACTGCGGTAGGTCTAAACACTGTTGTTCGATTGGGTGCAAAACATACTTTTACAATTAAAGAGCTCATAAATACCCCTCCGCCCCCACCTGAAACTGTAGATATCAGTAAACTGAGGTCAGTATATGAAATCTACAATTCAAACAAAATGAACTTGGAAGCAAAGACATCGAATATTATGATGCTCCGTATTGCCTCAATGTCTCTTTCTGCCTTGGTTGTGAATCTAATTCCACTGGACGGAATGACCTCAATGACAAAGATTGCTATTAAAGCTGTTGGGACAATACTGGCCCTTGTTATTTCATGGTGGTTAGTTGACATGAAGAATAAGGATCTCATTCGTCAAAAGGACCAAAATGAGCGTTATTTCCGGAAGAACTATAGTTGTCCAAGGTGTGGTTTTCATTTCGGTACGCGTATTTATGATAATATTTTAGCAGAAGGAAGATGCCCAAATAACAATTGTAAGTGTAAGTTTACGGGAAAATAAGTATCTATACCAATAAAGAAGCTTAAAATTATGAAACATTTAGAGTGTAACAAACAATTTTTTACGGCTGTATTATTATTGATACTTTGTTCGTTTAACATGTACGCACAAAAAACGTATGTAGTTTCAGTAGGTTTGGGGGAATATAAATATCCAGACATAGCCCCTCCTCTTCCCTGCTCTGTAGGTGATGCCAAAGCTGTATCTCATTTTTTTCACGATTATAATGGCAGTAAAGTTTTCATGTTAATTAATGAAAATGCGACTCGTGACCATATTTTGAAAGTGTTGCGTTCTCAATTCGCAAAATCAACAGCTAAAGACGAAATTATATTCGTATTCAGCGGTCATGGTATACAAGGAGGACTAACGTGCTACGAAACTAAAGATGCCTCTTCAATTATTTCATACAATGAAATTCAAAACATAATGAAATCGGCCAAAGCACGTAGAAAAGTAATTCTTGCAATGGCATGTTATTCGGGTGGGTTAACTCTAAAAAGTAACAACAATAGTAGAAGGAAGACGGAAAAGAGTAGTGTGATGTTATATACTTCCAGCCGCTCAAATGAAGTATCTTGGGAACGTATGGATATGAGAAACTCATTTTTTATTAGTAGAGTTTTAGAGGGTTTTCGTGGAGCTGCTGACAAGAATCATGACAGGAAAGTAACTGCACGTGAATTATTCAATTACGTTAATCCAAATGTTATTAATGACACAGGTGGAAGACAGCACCCACAACTATGGGGACGCTTTGATGATAGTATGGTAGTCGTTTATGTAAAATAAAGTAGAATGTTATGATTATAAAATGTCCAAATTGCGGATTTCGCTATGAATTGCAGAGACGTCCTCCTGCAACATTTCATTGCCGTAAATGTTCATTTACGATACCTTTCCAAATAGTTTTGAACGAGCAAAATGCAAACCTATCAATGGATGTAACCAATTCTGACGGGAACATCACAGGCGATTCCACTGTTGTTTCTCCTTCAAATAATACAAATTTGGGAAACAAAACAGAAGTTGTTTCTATTCCAGAAAGTGATCACACAAAAGTTGTACCAGGATTAGGTGATAAAACGAAAGTCGTACAGTCTCTTCAACAAAAAAGAGGGGTTTTGCAAGTGACATTTAACAATCGTCCTTTTAGTACGATTCCTTTGCCTTTTGGTAATTACGAACTAGGGCGTCTTAGTAGTGACAGTAATGCCAAAGTAAAGATTGCTCCAGATCTGTCAATGAGTCGGATACATGCAGGAATGAGGACAATAAAGGTGAATGGTCAGATAGTATACCAAATAACATCTGTAAAAGATGAAAATCCTGTATATGTTAATAATCAGCCCATAAAAAAGGGGAAGGCTTATAGTCTAAAGAATGGAGATCAAATAAAAATGGGCGATACGACAATGCTTTTCCGACTTATTTAAGAAATTACTAAAGATTATAGATATGTCACAGAATAAGACAATTGTACCGGGAGTTGATTACGACAATCATAATGATAGCCAAGATGATCTTGTCTATGGAGGTCTGTATAGTCGTTCTGGAGATGATAGTCAACGGACTTACGTTCCAGGTATGAGACAACAACCTTCTTCTGTCTTGCCCAACAACTCAGTAGTAAGCAACTCCCCCATTTTGCAAAATCAACGCGAGAACAATCGCCAAATAGTAATGCAAGAACGTGTTGTTGTTGGAGTGTTGTTTTCGATTTCCAGGGGTCTATTGGGAGAATTGTTTCCTGTTTATCTTGGGAAAAACATAATTGGGCTGACCCCTAATTGTGATATTTCTTTAAAAGAGAAAACGGTGTCTCCAGAGCATGCAATTCTCCATACACGTAAGACAGAAACTGGTTTGGAAGCAAGTATTACAGATTTCAACTCGACTTTTGGTACGCAGGTAAACGAAACGGATGCCAGATACGAAACTATTCCCGTAAAAGAAAATGATATAATTACAATTGGTAGCCATTATCAATTTGTAATTAAGTTCTTTGATATGGAAAAATGTGGTCTTGCAGAAAATTTAGATTTTGAAGACCCGTCTTCCGAAAATATAGGAGAATATAATAATATTACATCTGCAGACGTAGACTTTTATAGACCGACAAAAGAAGAAGGTGATTCGTCACGTACTGTTATTTATTAAAGAGTGAATAAAAACATGGCTATTATAAAATTACAAGGAGAAAAAGAAAAACTTCAAGGTATATACTATGAGTTTGATGCCAATTCCAAACCCTTAGGTGAAGGAGGAATGGGTAAGGTCTATCGTGGAAGAAGAGTAAACATGCAAACTCATGAGACCCGCGATGTTGCTATTAAGTTTATGTTTGCAGGCTTACCTCCAAATGTAATACAGAGAGCAGAAGATGAAGCCAACATACGTATTCAACACGACAATCTTGTCGAAATGATGGGATTTCTTTCTGTTGAAAATCGCATGCCAAATGGAGCTGTTTCTGTCCGTTATCACGTGGTGAGTGAATTGCTTACAGGTGTAGCACTTTCAGATTTGTTACAGGGTGAGATTACAGATCAATTCGGGAATGCCATCCCTTATGCACAGTCTCTTTATCAAACATACAATGCAGACCCCGAAAAGTTTGCAGTAACGGTGATAAAGAAAATCCTTTCTGGAATTATGGCACTCCACGATGCTGGCTATATACACAGAGATATTGACCCAACCAATATAATGATTACTCAGGATGGGAAAATCAAACTAATTGATTTTGGCATAGCAAAGAAAGTCGATGGATTAAAGACTCACGATAGGAATCTTACGACCGCTGGGCAGTTTATGGGAAAGCCTCAGTATGCAGCTCCAGAATTGATAATAGGAGATTTGAAAAATCAGAACAAACCAACAGATATATACGCAATAGGTATTTTGCTTTTTCAACTCATCGTTGGTCATCTTCCTTTTGAAGGCCCGTCAAACGTCGTGCTGAATGCACACTTGAGGGAGAAGATGCCTCTGAAACAAATAAAAGATAGTGGACTAAGGAAAATTATAGAGCGAGCCACGAATAAGGATTGTACAAAACGTTACCAGTCTGCTGCAGAATTTCGCGCTGCATTGGATTCATGGACTCCCAATCCCAGTCCTGTTATTGATATCAAGAAAATCGGAATGATAGTAGGTGCCGCTGCCTTAGGAATCTTGTTAATTGTCTGTGTTGTCATCTTTTGGCCAGACAAACCAGAAACCATATCAGAAGTTGATAATCAGACAGTTAACGTTCAGCAGAATCAAGATACACCTACTTCAATAACTTCGATTCGAAAAATGCTGCTAAATCCTAGTGAAGCAAAAGAAGGATTTGAGAAATTAAAGCAATTAGTAAAAGATGACAATCCCGAAGCACTATTTATTATGAGTAGATTATACGCGGTTTCATCTGGATCCTTTACATTGAATGATGATTTTGTCACCATGCAAGCTAATTTGCAGGGTGTTGTCGACCCTAATCCTGCAGAAGCACATCGTTTGCTAGGCGAAATTATCAAGAAGACCCCAAGTCATTATCAAGCATTGTATGAATTGGCATGTGATTATTATGAAGGTCCTGCATTGACAGGTGGAGAGGCCAGAAATCTTAGATATGCAAAAGAGTTACTTGATAAAGCATACAAGTATGCCTCTGACGCGGAGGATCCCGTATTTATCAACAAAATTTCTGCATTACTTAGAAAATACTAATTGAAACAATATATGGAAGATTCCAAATACCAAACATTGCCGAAGGTCGACGAGATGAAAACCATCTCAAACGACGAAATGTGTCATGCTTGTGGCCAAACAGGGATGGGCGGTCGCAAAGAAAACCAGGACACATATGGTGGATTTGCAACCGACAAGATGGTCATACTTACAGTGTGTGATGGCATGGGAGGCATGGCCGGAGGTCAAACCGCTTCATATATTGCTGTCACAGAAATAATAAAAGAACTTGCAGAGACCTCTGAGGATCAGATTGGACCAGATGCTATTCGTCGTGCAGTTGAGAATGCTAATGGCGCTATTTACCAACGTGCGTCTAACGAGCCTTCATTACGTGGTATGGGAACAACCACAACAATATTAGTTCTAACACGTTATGCTGCTTACCTCACCCATATTGGCGATAGCCGTATTTATCTAATACGTAAGAATCGAAAGTCTTTTAGGACTTTTGATCATTCTAAAGTTTTTGAGATGGTTTCGCAAGGGTTGATGACAGAAGAACAAGCTCGACAGTCCAGCTTTTCAAATATTATTACCAAAGCATTAGGAATTCGTCCTAAAGTTGAAGTTGAGGTACTTACACTCCCATACAAGAAAGGTGACAGATTTATTTTGTGCTGCGATGGTATTTGGAATACTGAGCCAGAAGCAGAAATATTAAAACTTTTCACTTTTGACAAATCTCCGGAAATTACTATTAAGAAGTTAACTGATTATGTTAATTCAAAAGGAATAGAAAGAGGCGGCGATTATGACAATCTAACAGCGATCATTGCTGATATGAAGATAAAATCTAAATATCAATATAGTGTTTTCCACTATATCAAGTTATATTTCCTTTCTGTTGGAAAGAATATAAAAAAATGTTTAAGTTACATAAGTAATTGTTGTTATGAAGAGAATAGTGATTGGTCGAGCAAACGACAGTGATATAGTTATACCTGACGAGCATGACAACGTAAGTCGCCATCATGCCGTTATCAGTTTTGACTTCTTTGGGAGGATGACTCTGAGTGACACAAGCAGCAATGGTACATTAATCAATGGCACAAGAATGCTAAAAGGTGCTTCCGTACCTGTCACGCGTAACGACAAAATACAACTCGGTGGTGCTTGGATGTTTGATTGGAATTTGGTAAAGGATCCTTATCGAAAGGTGAGGAATATCACCTATGTAGTAGTTGCCTTATTGGTATTATTGTCTATAGGTATAGTTTCATGGAGTATTTATAATTCTCGGCATAATGACACTTCAAATAGTATTACTGTTCCTAAAGCACCAGATGTTACAAATGAAGGTGATTGGAATAGTGATTCTACTAAGAGTGTAGCACCTACAGAAACATCGATTTCAACACCCCAAATGCTGAAAAAATCAGAGAAAAAAGCTGATAGGAGTAAGAAAACATCAAACAAAAGAGTCTCTAATAGCAAAAATGGGCATAAAGAAGCGACAAAGTCTCCAGAGGACAATACCTCTAAAAAGGATTTTTCATCAGAAAAGAATATGCCTGTAGTAAATTAAAGGTTGACAACAATGAAAAAATTAGTATTGACAAGTCTGCTATTAACAGCTTCATTATTGAGCACTCTCGCACAGTCGGTAGAGTGGAGCGTTGCTCCTGAGTATTCTGAGATTAAGTATTTCGGACCACAAATGTATAAAGTGACCAAAGACGGCAAGGTGGGTGTTATCGCCACTGATGGTACCATAATTTTGCGCCCTGAATACGATGCAATAAATCTATTTTATGAAGGAAGGGCTGTTTTTGTTAATCGCACGTCTAATGGTTGGATGATTAAGGGTGTTCTTACTGATGATGGAAGTGTTAGTTATACAAAAGGCGAATATTACTTGTTGCCTGATTACATGTTTTATTCTGAAGGCCTTTTGACGGTAAGTGATGGGAATGGACGCTATGGATATCTTGATGAGAAATGCCAACCTGCCTTTGAATTTACAAAGGATGAGGTAAGGCCATTTAGTGAAGGCTTCGCAGCAATAGGAAATGAAGAAACTTTTCACTGGATTAATACGTCTGGCGAACAAATCCTTCCAAGATTGAAAAATGGTGGGACTCCATATGGTGGAACTAACTTTTACGATGGGAAGGCCTATCTTTGGGACGAGGACGGCGTGTTCTTCGTGTTAGGTGAAGATGGACGTACAACCAAAATTCAAAATCAGGACCTTATAGTTGACTATTTATATCGAGCAGGCACCCACAAAGGGGAAAAAGTTGAATACGCAAAATTCGAGCAATCTTTTTCAAACCAATGGATGCCTGAAGAAAGAAATGGACGATGGACATTAATGTCAAAAACGGGAAAGCCAATAAGTCCTTTCCAATATGATAATGTTAGTCGTTTCTCTAATGGAACAGCTGTTGCATGTTATGAGGGCAAATATGGTCTCTTACGCATGGTTGATGATAATTCTACTTTTTCAACACATACAAATAAAAACAATTTTGTTTTTTCTGCAGGAACAGCGTGTAACTGTGAGTTTCAACTCTCAGTTCCTCAGAAATGGCGCGATCAGCCAATTACTGTTGTTCTAAAGGATCCTGATACAGGAAATCAAATATCAATAGAAAACAAAGGACGTAACAATTACTCCTTTTCGTACAAGCCTAATTCTTCTTCCATGCAAGAGAATAAAGATTTTCGTGTAGAGGTAAAGAATAATGGTATTCAACTTTGGCAAGGCCAAGAAAGTTTTACTTTTGTGCAGCGCACAAAACTGGCTTCCAGCATTCGTGTAAATAATGCTGACGCAAACTCTAATGACCGATGTCTTGTAACTGCAACTATAAAGAATCCCTCGCCTATCGCTGTAACAACAACCGTAACATTGTCTGGGGGAGGGAACAAAGCTCGTTTTGAGAACAAAACCGTCACTCTGACAATACCGGCCCACAGCAGTCGCTCTATCACTAGCAATTTCTTGGTGAAAAATGTTGAACTAAACGGATGGTGCGCAGTATCAACATCAGATGGCACTTCCTCAAGACGAAATAATCTTGAGCTGAAACCTTTCTAAGGATCTACATTTATTTATTAATATTAAATTTTTAAAATTATGAAGAAGTTAAATTTAATTTTCCTTTCTCTTTTTGCCTGCATAGCTACGGCCAATGCACAAATAGAGGGTGACGATGGCTTTGGACAGAAACCAAAGACAACGACAACAAACCAAGGACTGGGGCAAAATGGCAAAAGACTATCTGTCAAAACGAAGAACTACAACTATGAATTGTCTGTAGGCCCTCGTGCTGGTGTAGGTTTTTCTAGCATGTCTGAAGGCGATGGATTAGAGCTCTACGACGGTGCTGGCTTTTCTTTTGGCGGTGGTATCGCGGGGAACATTCGTTTCGGCGGTAAAGACTCACGCGGACGAGCCCTTGATGGACAAGGACTATTTGGTATTGGTCTTGAGCTTAATTATAAGAGCATGTCTGTTAAGACAAAACCTGGTGATGATTTAAAGATGAGTTATTTTGAAGTACCTGTGCTGTTACAGTTTTACCCATGCTACAATACAAAACAATTAAAGAATATATATATTGAAGCGGGAGCTACAATCGCAGGAACACTGTCTGCAAGTCCTGACAAAATCAGCTATCAAAACACCACATATGCCACAGGCGACTTGAAAGGATTTGATGTTAGACCCACTGTAGGTGTTGGCTATCGTTTTAATAAAAACTCAGCTAATGATGGATTATATGTAAGTGCACGTTATTATTTAGGAACAAGCGAATTGGCTGGAAATTTCCCTGGTAAAATGAGTAGTGCAGAGATTACTATCGGTTATCTTTTCAAATGTATTGGAACCAAGAAATAAATAATCACGAATAATATGAAAAAGGCTTTATTTGCGCTTATTGCGCTTGCAGGAATATTCAGCTCCTGCACAAATGATGATATTACTATCAGCCGAGCTATAACCTTTAAGGTGAATCCGGCAACGGTGGTGGAAAACTTGTATGAGAGAAATGCTGGTGACCTAACTTCATTAAGTAGTGGAGCAAAGCTTCAAGTTTCATTATACATTTATGATGAAAAAGGAATCCTAGTTGACAAAGCGACAAACGAATACTCTGCTTATACACATATGATGACAGCTGATATCAATTTGGCTTCTGGTAATTATACCGCTGTTGCAACATCATATGTTACAAGTTCTGTTGACTACTGGTCTTTTAGTGGATTGGATCAACTTAGCACTTTTAAAATAACTGACAATGGGTATATAGGTGGAAAGTCAAAAATCCTTGGTTTGACCATTAAAAGTTTTAGCGTTGGAAACGATTCTCAAACAATCAATATAAACATTGAAAATGCAGGTGCAGTTGCACTCGTCCAATTTTATCAGTGGAACAAATACAATAATGTAAGCACATACGCTTTTATGGGTAAGCAGTCTTGTGACTATCTGTCATTTGACAACCAAGGTTCAAAAGACTATTCTATAAAGAGTGAGAGCACCTACAAATTTTACAAAATTAAATTTGATTATGATTCAAATTATTCAGGTGCGTCGAACTATTTCTTTACCTTCCCAATTCGAAATGCCTCTTTCCGTTTTTATGCTGTGACAACTGATAATGAATGGGTTCCAATGGGATCGGAGTTTGTCGATGACGTAAGAATTGGCGAATCATATTGGTTCGTGTATGACTTTGAAGAAGATGAAGCCTCGTGGTATAACATGACACCAGAAAATACACGTTCAAATGTTAGAAATGACATTTTAGAAAAATACAATGCAAATAGTCGCATAGTTTACGACTACGATGGACAAAGTATTTCTATACGATAATATATGACTAAAAAGTACTATAATTTACTAATCATAGTATTGTTAGGAGTATTATCTTTTAGCAGCTGTGCTTCCGACGACGATTTGTCGTCGGAAGCACCTGATGCGATTCGTTCCGAGAATGTTTATTTGGAATTTAACAAATGGATATTTTCTAAGATGAATCACGATTATTTATGGCGAAATGACATGCCAGATTCTATCTCATGCAACTATGAATTGGATCCCGTGTCATTTTATAAATCACTATTGTCATCCAAAGATCGGTTTTCGTATTGTGAGGCGAATGAATCATATAATCCACCTGCTGAGAAAACCAATTTAGGATACGAGTATCAACAATATGAGTTTGAAAATGGATTAGTATTTGCCCAGGTTTTGTTGGTAACATGTCAAGATTTAAAAAAACAAGGACTACGGAGAGGAGACATTGTAATACCACAACCAGATAAAAATATCATTATAAAGGGGAAATTAGAACGTGGCAGAATTGTTCCAATGGACACATTGGAAGCAGCATCTCCATTTGGATATTCAAATACTGTATATATTGATTCCATCTATAGCAGTAATTCTACTAAAATAGGATATTTTTGTTATCTCCAGTTTGATGATATATCGGATTTGACACCTGTCTTTAAAAAATTTTATGATGCTCGCGTAGATGAGCTGATTTTAGACCTCCGCTATAACCCAGGTGGCTACGTTAACACCTGTAAATATCTATCTAATTCAATTGTCAACGAAAGAGGATACAATGAAATTTTCCAGCAGTGTACCTACAATGATATTCTTACGGAGGAACTAAAAAAAGACACAGGAAGCGACAAAACCTTTACTCGTTTTTCCACACCCGACAATGGGCAAAACATATTAGGTTCTCCTATGTATGGGTTAAACCTGAAGCGAGTCTTTGTATTGACATCAAAACATAGCGCATCTGCATCAGAAGCAGCAATCATTAGTATGCGTCCTTTCATGGATGTTATTATCATTGGTGAACAGACATACGGTAAAGGTGTTGGTTCATGGACTATTCGAGATAACAAATATAGATATCAACTACAGCCCATCACAATGCGGTACCATAATGCACTTATGGAAACGACACCAGATAATGGAATAACAGCAGATTACATAATTCCAGATGGATATTCAACATCAAAAAAAGAATTGGGTGATAAGTCGGAGCCTTTATTAGCAAAAGCTCTTGATTTAATTTTGGGAACAGGAACTTCTGATGGCAATGAAGCAGGTGTTGCCAAGTCACGGCTTGTAAGAAAAAATACAATAAAAGAAAAAGGCACCCCATCCTTTTTTAGACTTCCCCCGGAAAATACGATATATGATAATCACTTGGATAACCAAGAGATTTTGCACAACGATAATACTCACAATTAAAAAGTAAGATATGATGAATACAGTAAAACGTATAATACTATTAGTGATTGCCGGTATAGTGGTTCTTTCTATACATGCAGAGGATAAGACCACCATTAGACTGTCTGATGGATCATCTTTGATTGGTAAGATAATTGTACAACGACCAGGAGTTGACATCACTATTGCGACAGAGTCGGCCTCTTTCGTTGTTGATGACGCACAAATGTTGTCAATAAAGCAGAAAAAGGTTAAATATGAGAACCTACCTCGAGAATGGAAGCGTTGGGCTTTGACGGAAAAAGCTTTGCAAGGGGATGCAAATGGAAGATACTTGATTCTTTATGAAATTAGAACTAAGAATTATTTGCTTACAGATGTCGCTAAAGTTGAGCATTCTGATGCGCCCAAAATATCTTATGACAACATCATGCCTAATACGTACAAAATCAAATGGAAAGATGTAAGCGCAATTTTGAAAGAAACTGTAAATAGAGATGGAAAGCCTGTTGTCGAGGACGAGATTACGACTAATTCTGGCAAAACATATCAAGGCTTTATAGTATCCCAACGTCCTGGTGACAAGATAGCAATAAAGACAAAAAAAAACACTATAGATTTAAAATGGAATGAGATTTCGGAAACCAGAAAGATCTCAAGTTCCAAGTCATTTAAGGTGTATGATATAGTGGGTTACACCAACACTGTAGTTTTAAAAGATGGGACAACTAAATCGGGTGTTATTACAGTCCAGCATTATGGCAAAAAAGAAAAGGACCAGTATATCACATTATTATATGCAAACGGCGAAAAAGAAAATATACAATCAGGGAAGATTTCTGAATATCGCACAGATTATCAAAACGACAGTAAAGCCCCATATTCACAAGATAATGTCTATGTTAATGAATTCCGAATTAAACCAGCAATTACAAAACTTGAGGATGGCAATACCTATTATACCGACAAAAAGGTATTTCCTTTCCCAGAAGGAATTGTTATTACATTCAAGTCATTAGGCGCAAAATTTCAAGAAACATGGAATCTGATAGCTCTTGATAATATGCTGATGAAAAACGGTTCTTCGACGCAGGGTTTTTCTCCTGAGACAAGAGAGAGTAATAGCATTAAGCCTTCTACAACAGACTTGTCGGATAACGTTAGCAGTATATCATTTACATATTTATCACCAGGTTTTTATGCGCTCGTTAATGAAAGTAGCTCAGAGACCTATATCATAAAAATTGTAAAATAGAATAATTTTGCTTTCTTACCGTAAGATGTCGTAAGTTCGAGAGTCTCTACTAATAGAGATCGCAAAAAACTTGTAAATTGAATGTATAATTTTTAAAAACTTAGAATTATGAACACGAACGGAACAAACCCAGGCATGAATGTTGACGATTATGAGAACATGGCAGTTCAGAAGAGCAACACGGCCAAAAGAGTAGCTGCAGGAGCAGCATTATTAGCAGGTGGTGCTGTTGTTGGTGGAGGTGCTGCGTATGCTGCATCAGAACAACCAGCTCCTAATCCAGAAGAAGTTCTTACATCAGATGATGTAGTGGACGGTGCAAACGCAGGCAAATCATACCAGGATTCTGAAGAGTCCCATACTGAAACGGTAACGGAACGTGTCGTTTATGTAGAAAAGCCTGTAGAACATGTTGAGGAGGAAAAGGAACCAACAGTTACTTGGGATGAGAAGACCGTCGTGTATGATGGCGATGGCAATGTGACTGGTTCTATGGAATCGGGTACTGTTAATGGCAAGAAATTTGTGCTGATGGACGTTGACGGCGACGATCATGCAGATGTTCTGGCAATTGACATGGACGGTAATGGCAGGTTTGATGATAACGAAGTTGTCAAGTATGATGTTTCTGACCATGTCCACATGGGCCATGAAACTGCTCACACGAGGGAAATTCACAACAACTCTTCAATTGGCGAGGAACCCTCTGAAGATCCTCATTATATTGCTCAGAATGATGATGACCACTCAATTCACAACAATTTTGAAGATGAGAAAACTGGCGAATCGTACCACGACGACTATGCGGAAAACAATCCAGACTACAACCCTCATGCCGACGTAAATGATTATGGTGAAGGGAACAATTATCTCGCAGAAAATGATGCATATGATGCCGAGGAAGATTCATACAGCGCAGAAGTCCATGAAGATTATCTGGCTGAAGCTGAAGAGTATGACGATAGCACCACTGAGAATTATATGGCAGATGCAAATGTCGGAACAGACGATGAAGCGCTTGAATCCAGTGCTGATTATACTGCAGAAGCTGAGCAGACTGAATCGTATGATGAAATGGTCGGTGGTGAAGAGTTTCTCGGATAAATATTGATAGTTATAAACATTAAAGGTTCTGTCTTGAAATATTAGGCAGAACCATAATTTAAAAATAAAAAGTTATGCCAAAGAAAGTTTGTCCAAACGGACACATTTATGATTCAAGTATTTATGGGGACGAATGCCCTCTTTGTCCAAAAGGTGATAACGAGACGCAATATGTTGCGCAACCAGGTTTTGGGATGCCTCCCTACAACCAAATGCCTTCAGACAATGCAGGAGGTACACATGTAACGCCACCATCTGGATCCGATAATCAACCATTTGGAGGAGCATCCCCTATGGCTGGTGGAGCAGCTGTCTATGGTGGAAATGATGCTGTTGGTGAAACCAAAATACATCAGCATCAAGATCAGCAGGGGCAACAAAGACCTGTGGGAGGAGGAACTGTGATACGCCCACCTAAAGGAGCAGCCTCAACACAAGGAAGAAAGCTTGTTGGTTTTCTTGTTACTTATAATCGCAATCCATTAGGGAAGTCTTACAATATTTATGAAGGTAAGAACTTTATTGGACGAGATCGTTCATGCGATATTTCTGTTCCTGAGGATAATCAAATGTCAGGTCGACACATGTCCATCCTTTATAGAAATGTGGATAATAAATTTAAATATCGTGATGAGCAATCAAGTAATGGCACCTTTGTCAACAAAGAATTGTCAGATGAAGGCGAGTTGCAGAATTACGACATTATACGTCTCGGAGGAACTGTATTTATCTTTATAGCTATTCCCAAACTTTCTTGATTATGGAAAACTATGTTTTAGCAAATTGTACAGACACAGGTAAAGTCCGTGATGTCAATGAGGACAGCATGGTGACCTTTGACTCTCCCAATGGGCGAGTTGTTGCCGTTTGTGACGGAATGGGTGGCCAAAATGCTGGAGACGTGGCATCTCAGCTTGCAGTTACTGTCATACAAGACATTTTAACTGACAATACTTTCGCTTCTCCAGAAGAGGCTATTACACGCTCTATTGTTGCTGCGAATCAGGCTATCCTCAGAAGAGCAGCTCAAGACGTAAGTCTTTCTGGAATGGGAGCCACTTGCGTAATGATTATCATCAAAGAAGGAAAAGTATATTTTGGTTCTGTGGGTGACAGTCGTATTTACTATATAGCAGGTGGGATGATACGTCAGATAACAAAAGATCAGTCTTATGTACAGACACTTGTGGATGCCGGGGAAATTACACAAGAAGCAGCAGAACACCATCAAGATAAAAACCAAATAACTAATGCGTTAGGCCTTGATGGAATGATACCGCCAGTAATAGGACAGATGCCAATTACACCAGAACCAGGTGCCGTATTTTTGCTCTGTTCAGACGGCTTGAGCGGTATGATTAATAATAATGCAATATTAAATACCGTAGCAAATCGTCAGTTGTCGCTCAGTGATCGAGCACAGCAATTGGTCAATTTAGCAAATGCTGCTGGTGGTTTGGACAATATAACAGTCCAGCTTGTGGAATTTCCAGGTGTTGCCCCTCAGAACGTTTCTGGATATAATTCTAATAACACTTCTGGAGGTATATATACCAACACTAAGCGAAAAAGAAATAAAATGCCTTTTTATGCTATAGCAGCATGCTTGTTTGCATGTGTAATTGGCGGTGCAATATATTGGTTCTTAAGAGATAACGAACCTGACCCTATTGTCCCAAAATCAACAATCTCTGTTAAAGAGAAAGCTGTGGAGCAAAGGACGAATAAGACAACTGTAGTCGTGAAAGAACGTACTGTTACTGAAAAAGAGAAAGACGTTGATGAACTATCCGAAAAGGAAAGAGCAGTTGTTGAAAAGGGAAAATCCTCTTCTAAAGGTAAAAGTAATAAAGGAATTCAAATTCATCAAAAAGTAACAGGGAAAGAAGTTACAGGTAAAGATGGGCAAGAGACGGACAATTCTGATTTGATAATGAAAACATTTGATGGTTCAAAAGAAGAGAAGTAAATGAGACAGATAGCAAATTTTACCATAGAGGATTCCCCAATAGCCCGTGGAGGAATGGGACAGATATTCCGTGGTTATGACAGTCAGGGAAACGTTGTTGCCATTAAGGAGATTCTTCCTGAATTTGCAACAGATTGGTCAATTAGAACCCGAATCGAGAAGGAGGTCGAATTTCTTTTGAAATGCGACCATCCTTCCATTGTCAAACTGCATCTGGCATTTTTTGATGAGTATTCCCAAAATTACTATATCATTATGGAAATGGTTGAGGGGCTAAACATCGAACAATATGTTTTAAGGAATGGCCCTATCCCAGAACAGGAATCTGTTGAAATGATTTTGAAGATACTTGATGCTTTACAATGTGTACATAATGCTCATATTATACACCGTGACATCAAGCCTTCAAATATTATGATACGACCTAATGGTAATATTTGCTTGTTAGACTTTGGCGTTGCAAAGGATATGGAAAATGGCGGTGGTGGAACTATCGCAGGGTCTGTTATAGGCACAGATGGATACATGAGCCCGGAGCAAGCTGGAGGATATTCCGTAAATTATAACACCGACATTTATTCCTTAGGTTGTGTGTTGTTTTTTATGCTCACTGGTCATCATGCATTCAATGTCCTAGGAAGTGAATATGAAACAAAAGACGCAATTCTTAGCCAGGACTTTCCTAGATTGTCAAAGTATAAAAAAGATGTCTCTGAGGTTCTACAACATATTTTAGATAATGCCACGAACAAAAATATGACAAAGCGTTATCAAAATTGTTATGAATTCATAGGAGCACTGACAAGTGGGACACATGTAAGCCACACCAGTTCTTCTAACACAGCTGTGATGGTGTCAATTGGGCGCGAAAAATGCGATATCATTGTAAATGATTCAGAGCGTAAAATAAGTCGTCACCATGCAGACGTAGAATTAAGAGCTATGACTGGGAATAAATATTATATTTTTACTGATTGTAGTGCCAATGGAAGTGTCGTCAACGGAAGAAATATAAAGAAACAGTCGGTCAACATTCCTGTTGGGGGGGCATTTCCTGAGATATATCTTGCAGGAGTGAAAGATGGAAAATTGAATTGGAGCGAGGTCGTTTCAGAATTAGATAAACGGGCTCGTGCAATTCAGAATGTAGAAGATGCAGAATCGTCGTCTGCCCAAAAAGTAGTTCCCTTAACAGAACGAACAAATGACACTAATGATGAAGATGTGATAGTATATGAGCCAGAGGATGCAACTGGATGGCTTGTGGCAGCTTATATATTTGCCATTCTTGGCGGTTTGCTTGGTATAGCCTTTGGAGTTATGATTTACAACCAGAAAGTAAATCTTACTAATGGAGAGAAAGTTCATAAATACAAAGAGTCACACCGTCAGTTAGGTTTAGTTGCTGCAATTCTTGCAGGTATATCAATGTTTATTTGGAAATTCGCCATTGCTTAATAAAAACGCTTAGAAATGATACCTACAGATATTTTAAATTATAGAGTTTTAAGATTGATTGGATCTGGTGGCATGGGTAGTGTATATCTTGCTGCTAATACAAACATAGATCAACAAGTTGCAATCAAAGCACTTCGCCCGGAAGTGGCTCGCAATGCAGTACTTCGTGCAAAATTCAAGCAAGAAGCAGAGCTTCTATGTTCATTAGACCATCCAGGAATCGTAAAGTTTTTGAATTATGTAGAAACATCAGATGGCGTATTTCTTATAATGGAGTACGTAAAAGGAGTTACTTTAGAAGACTTTATAAAGAAGAGAAATGGGTTAATAGTTGAAAAAAAAGCATATCCTTTAATCTGTGAGATTCTGGATGCTTTTTCATATGCACACTCAAAGGGTATTGTTCATCGTGACATAAAACCCTCCAATATCATAATTCAGGATGATGGACACATCAAAGTGATGGATTTTGGTATTGCCCAAATCGTTTCTGAAGCGAATGTAACAGAGAGTCAGTATGTTATGGGAACACCCACATATATGAGTCCAGAACAAATATACGGAAAAGGCGTTGATGTTCGTTCTGATATTTATTCCTTAGGTGTTCTAATACACAATATGTTAACAGGGCGGGCACCATACGATTCAACAATGATGACTGCTCAAGAGATAAAGAGTCACATTGTCAAAGACAACATGCCACGAATGTCAGAATATTACCCATATATATCTGACAAGATACAGCTTGTAGTAGATAAGGCCACTCAGAAAGTGCCTGAAGCTCGTTATCAATCGTGTAAGGAAATGAAAGCTGCAGTTAAAAAAGCTATTGCACCAGATCCAATTCCACGTCCTCTTTTGTATACAGGGATTGCAGTTGCAATGCTTCTTTTGGGGATCGGCGTATTTACGTGGGATTATTATCGCACAAAAGTTGATTATTATAAAGACTATGTAGAAATATATGGAATTCCCCAAGGAATAGGTAGTTTGAGCAAACGTGAAATGTCTCATAGAGAAGCTTCATATCGGTTTGAATATTGCCAACATAAGTTGCGTAGGGTTTCATACGTAAACAGCAAAGGCAAGCTGGTAAACCACCATGATTCGGAAGACAAAGATAAAATTATTGACATGACACTTACTTATACCGAAGGAAGTGAAAAGGTTGATGCAGCAAAGTACATGAACTGTAGCGGTAAAGTTCTTTACGTAAAAGACTATGACACAAATTTTAAAACTTGTACTTTTAAACTTGACGATGAGCTCGGAACTGAAATGACTTTGAATTCCCAAGTGAGCCTTTTCCAAAGCGCCTTTGACACTCAATTAGAAGGAAAGAGCAAGATTTCAAAATACATTCTAAGTTATGACGAGAAAGGCAGATTAGAAAAGGTCGAATATGCAGGATTTGGAAATGTTCGTGTTCCTGACGGTCAAGGTATTTTTGGAAGAAGTTATGTTTATGACAAAGAAGGTCGTGTCATAGAAGAACATTATTTAGGAAAAGACGGAAAAGCAAAAGCCACCCAATTTGGTTTGGGAATAAAACTGTTTGAATATGACAAGGATGATAATCTTTCAAAAATAGAATATCAAACAATAGATGGGAAACCAAGTAGTGATGGAAACAATTGTCCAATTGTATTACTTGAATATGACAAATGGGGAAATCGACAATTTGAAAAATACACAGATAATAGTGGGCAATTGATGATTCGTAAAGATGATCCATTTGCCGGGGTTATGTATCAATATGATGACGAAGGGTTTCTTGTTAAACAATTGTATATTGGACTGGATGGAAATCTAACATATATAAAGGGCGTAAGTGGATACATTAATGAATACGACGAGAACGGCTATCTATCTAAGCGTACTATGATTGATGCAAATGGTAATGTAGCTTTCTTCAATGATGCTGAAGATGGAACAATCTATGCTAAGGTTTGTTTAACAAATGATGAGCATGGAAATCCAACTGATATTAAATTTTTAAATGCCGTGGATGAGCTTATGGAAGGAGCAACATGGAAGCATAAAACATGCACATATGATTCAATAGGCAATTTGTTGACAGAATTCTACCATGACGCAAATGGGAAACTATATGCACCTCCTTCTTTAGGATATGCAGGATTTGAAGTGTCATATAATAGTCAGGGACGTGTTGAAACAATTACCTACTTGGATTTAAACAAGGCGCGTGTAAACTTGGCAAATCAGCATTTCTGTTATATCAAAAGAGAATATGACGCAAGAGGAAATTATACACGTGTGTCATATTTGGATAATAAAGACCAGCTTGTTATGACAAATGAAGGAATCGCTGCTGCTTGTTATGAATATGATGATAATGGAAACGAAGTTGCACGTTATTTCATTGACAAAAATGAGAAGCCATGCGTCCTGAACTATTATTATTCTCGTTGTGAATATGAATATGATGATCAAGGCAATATCGTATCTGAGAGATATAAGAATGCTGATGGAAAGTTAATGACTGTTGGTGGATGCGCGGGTGTTGACCGGACTTTTGACTTAAGAGGTAATGTCGTAAAAAAGCGTCCGATAGGAATAAATGGCTCTCTTGCGTCTGGGATGCAAGAAACCAGATATCTATATGATGAGAGAGACAATGTTGTTGAGGAATCGTATTATGGTAACAATGGGAATGCCGTTAATTGTGATGGTGGATACCATAAAATAAGCAAAAAGTACAATTCGCGAAATCTTTGTATTCAAGAGGAGTATTTTGGTATTAACGGGCAGCTTTTAAATGTAAAGGGACAGAACTTTGCTGTTGTAAAAAAGGAATATGATGAGAGGGGTAATAATACATCTATAACGTATTTTACCCAAAGTGGTTCAAGAGGTAATGACAACAGTAAAGTCCATAAGTATTTTAATCAGTTTGATAAGGTAGTAAATAAGGTAAACCATCAGATATCATTTGGATTAGAGGGGAAGCCGATAATTACAAATGGAGTCGCCAAGGAAGGACGCGTCGAATATGACAAGAAAGGAAATAGAACAAAATTAATATGCTATGATGGGTATGGTAAGAAATGTGATGGTGAAAGAGGCTGGTGCGAAATGCGTTTTACTTATGATGACTCTGGTCTACAGACCTCAGAAGCATATTATTCATTGGACGGAAAACCTTATACCGATAAGGAATTAAAGTATCATAAGATTGTATATACATATAACTCTATGCGCCTAACAGAATCTGCGACTTATTATGGAGCGAATGACAAACCTATAAATGGCTCATCTGGGTATAGTACAACTAAATACAAATATAATGACCAGAATCAGAGAACACAAATCTCTTATTATGGAGCAAATGGAAAAGCTGTCGATAATAAAAATGGTTGGCATCGAGAAGTCTATTATTTCAAAGCAGGTGCAGAATTTAAATGTGAGCTTTACAGTCAATCTGGGAAGAAAATCGCTACTGCATTAAGAACAAATAATGGTTGGAATGTTCAAGGTGTAGGCCAATCGAATGTAGGAAACAATTGGCGTTCCTCATTAGCAGAATTCACTAAAGCATGTCCCATAGACACGGGAAATGGAGTAATTATTGAATCTGTACAAGTCTCAAATGAAATGGTAAAATTCTCTCTTCGTTACGAAAATCTTTCATCTGATGAGATAACAAGCGAAATGTTGAGTAATCTGACCACAGTGAAGACTGGTTTAAGAAAGCTATTAAGTATTCCTTCGCATATTGAAATCATAATAGTCTTGTACGACAAATATGGCAATATTGTAAATGACAATTCAAGTATAATTAATTAAAATAGAACGGTATGAAAACAATTAAATTGATTTGGTGCTTACTTTTAGCATCTACGGTACAAACTTTTGCGGGCGATTTAACTCCGGCGCAAGAGAAAGCTCAACGCAGTCTTTATGCATATTTGCTAAAGGAAAAGTATGATCCTAGTGTTGATACATCCGACAACAGCGTTTGTTTTCGTCGGGCAGGTGTTTTGTACTGGATTACTTTTGACGAGGACTCTCCAATTCTCTACACATTCCACCGGAAGGCATTTAAAGTTGGATCTGACGAAAATTCATATAAGCGTACTCCTGCAATAATTGCTGTAAACGAGGTCAATCGTTCTCATAAAACGGTAAAACTTACAGTAGAAGAAAAGAAGGTAGAGATTGCAATACAAGTTTATGCAAACAAAACTGAAGATTTCACATCGGTATTTGACAAGTATTTCAAACGTTTTGAGAACGTTGATGCTGATTTCAAAACCGCATACAGGACTGCGCTTAAAGCAGAAAGAGAGGCTGCGGAGAGAGCAGAGCGTGAAGCTCGTAAAAACATTCCACCAAGTGTGCTTAGAGATGCCATTGCAAATGTCTCTTTCCGCTTGTTAGATGAAAATGGCAATGAAAAATCTGCTTACGATCAACCACTGCGTAGTTTTAATGCAAGATATATCCAAGCTCGCATTGAGTTTAATCCATGGAAAGATAAGGACACAGATTTCAAGATTCAGTTGAAAGTCACGAAACCTGATGGCAATCCCATTTATCTGCCTAATAAAAAAGTCACCGCAGAAGGTGATATCACTATTCAAAAATCAAAGAAAAATCAGATGATTGAAATTGATCAATTTGGTTCATCCAAAGAGGGATTTTGGAAAGCTGGTGAATATAAAGTGGAAGTTATTGAAGGTGGAGATGTTGTATACTTAACCTCGTTTAATATTCTTTAATTGCATTGATATGAAAAAAGGACTATTTGTTTTGATTTCTTCATTCTTGATCTGTTCCATTTTTTGCGGATGCAAAAAACAAAATCAAGATTTAGAAACTTTGCAGAAGATTGTTGAACAAATAAATGCAAAGAGTGACACTGAATTGTCAAACGGTACAATCCTGACAAAATGTGAATATAAGGAAGGAGATAGTTTGCTCACTTATTATATTAAAGTTAAAGACAAAAGATTTGAAAAAGAAACTGTTGATAGTATTAAAAATGCTTTGTTTAAGGATCTTTCGTCACCTGAGATGAGTAAGTTAGTCGGTCTTTTGGCGCGTAACAATATTGGTATTAAGTATGTCTATGACGCTGAGGACAAGGATATTACCATTGTGTTCTCACATGAAGAGTTGTTAAGTAAATAACAGAAATCAGTATCTCGGTTCGGATTGTGCTATGCACTTTTGGGGCTGAGATACTATAAAAAGGCTATTATGACACTATCAGACTCCATAAAAGTATGTTTAGATAAATATGCAACAATGCAAGGCCGCGCACCACGATCCGAATATTGGTGGTTTGTTTTCTTTAATTGGCTTGTTTTTATAATTGTTGCTGTAGTTTTTGGGCTAATTGGAGCAGCTATAAATGGTTACGAGGGGGCACTAATAACTATTAGTGTTGGGTATCCTCTTGTTTGTCTTGCATTAGTTATCCCCAATATTTGCGTAGTAGTCCGTCGTCTTCATGATACAGGACATAGTGGGTTCTGGTATTTTATCACACTTGTCCCGCTTATTGGAGGATTGTGGTTCCTATATCTCATGATAAAAGACAGCGATGACGAAAATGAATACGGTTTACCTGTTTATTAAGTTTGAAAATCTTAGTTAGAACTATGGCAAAAATAAGACTACAAGGTGAAATAGAGAAGAAAAAAAATATATACTTTGAAGTTGACACTTCGGAACCTGCAATAGGTGAAGGAGGTATGGGTAAAGTCATGAAGGGAGTTTGTGTGGACGTGGCCACAAAGGTGTCACGTCCAGTTGCTATTAAATTCCTGTATGATGATTTGCCCCCACATGCGATAGAAAGAGCTCGTAGAGAAGCGTCTATTCAATTACGAAATGATAATCTTATAGAGATGTTAGGTTTTGTCGAAGTTGAAACGGGAAATGAAAACAACATCCACAAACATTATCATGTAGTTAGTGAGTTGCTTCATGGCGTTTCGCTATCTGACATATTTGAGGGTAAATGTACAGACAAAGATGGCAATGAAATACCATTTGCCCAGAAGTTATTAAAGGATTATCAAACCGACTCTGCCCATTTTGCTAAATTTATTGTAATGAACGTCCTATCTGGACTTATTGCATTGCACGATGCAGGCTATATCCATAGAGATATAGACCCTTCAAACATAATGGTGACAGAAGACGGTCATATAAAATTGATTGATTTTGGAATAGCAAAACAGGTTAACAAGTTGACGACCAATGACCGTGGACTTACTACAGCAGGAATGTTCATGGGGAAAGCAGAATATGCTGCTCCAGAGTTGGCAATGGGAGACCTAAAACATCAAGATCAAACAACGGACATATATGCAATGGGAATTCTCCTGTTTCAATGTATTGTCGGTCACGTCCCATTCGAAGGGCCATCACATGTGGTATTGGAAAAACAACTAAAGAAGAAGATTCCTTTGTCGTTAGTCAAAGATAGAGGCCTTCGAAAAATAATTGAATGTGCAACAGATAAGAATCAGCCTGTACGTTACCAAACCGCATCACAAATGCGTGTAGCAATGGAGCGTCTAGATGGTAAGAAAATGAAAATGAAGAAATCTAAAAAGATTTCTTTGTTCATTGCTGCTATTGTTGCTGTTTTGGCTGTAACAACAATAGTAGGAGTATCTTATCAACAAGAAAAGTTAAAGAAAGAAGCTGCTTTCAAGGAAGAAATTGCAACAAATGATTCTATTCTAAATCGAATAAGAATACTTCAAAGAGATGCAGATTCAGATATGGAAAAAGGCGAGAAGCATGACGAGGGCTATGAACAGGCTTTTATTGATGCATACATCAAATATACACAAGCCATTGAATTGTCTAATAGTATAACAATGAAAAAGCCTAATATTCGGCCAATTAAAGAAGGACAGGAAAAGGCAAAATATGTTTTGGGCGTAGCAAAAGAAGAACTTGATAATAAAGCCAAAGAATTTGAAACGGACGGAATGGATGATATTGCCCAAGAGTTCCGAATTCGTTCAAATAAGATTTCAAATGCATTAAAAAAGGATTAATATGAAATACATAGTCAAATTACATATTATTATAATGATTATTTGCTTCCCTATTGGCATAAATGCCCAATCTGCTGGTGACAGATTGTTCAAACAGGGTCAAGAGTTGCAAATGAAACAGACAGAAAAGTCACAGAATCAGGCTATAGCGAAATTTACTGCTGCAAAAAAAGCTTATGATTCTGCTGATAAAAAAAGTATGTGTGATAATCAGATAAAAATTTGCAAGAGTAACATAACAACAATAAGGAAGAATGCTGCAGTTAAGAAGAACAACGACCCTGTAGTAAAAGAGGAAGAAACAAAAGAACCTGATCCTCAACCTCAAATGGATCCTGTAACATTATCGCTATCCGTATCGACGATAGAATTTAAATCGTCAGGAAAGAAAGGTGACAATCATCAGGTTACAGTAAACTGCAACTATGATAATTGGACATATGAATGTCCTGAATGGATAAATGTTACCAAAAATGGTAATATTCTAACGTTAACGGCATCTATAAATGAAACAGGTGAAGAACGTTCCGGCGTTTTTGTTGTTGAGTGTAATGGAACAAAGGCAGAACTGATGGTGTATCAGAAAGCAAAGTTTTCGCTGAAATCTATTGTTGGAAGTAAGAAGAAGAAATAATAAGTGTAATATGAGATGGAAGTTAATGACCATGACATAGTTCTTGCTTTATTACAACGCAACGAACGGGTAACACGTGAGTTTTTTTACAGAAAATGTTATCCTTTGTTTAAGTCGGTATACGATAATTATCATACCGACTGTTCTTCATGTATGGAGTTTATAAGTGAAATATACGTTCACGTTATGACTCCTGGAAAAGATTCTGGCTTATGCAAGTTGGAACAATTTAAATTTCAAAGTACTCTTTATACATGGCTTAAAACTGTTTGTCTATTTTATTGTTACAAGAAGTATGAGCGTAAGCAAAAACTTCCCACAAATCGGATCTCAGAAAAATTTGATGATGAGGGTGTAAGAATTGATGCGTTTTCTGAGTCTATAAGTATAGACGAATTTTCTTTAGAGAATTATGATGCAGAGATTATACTTCAGCTAATGCCTAATAGGAGATATAGTCATCTCATACGGTTGCGCTATTTTCAGGGACATACGAACGAAGAGACGGCACAACTTATGGGCATGAACATGAATACTTTTTATAACAAACATAAGATGGCAAAAGAACAATTTATAAAGGTTTTGAGAAAGGAGGAGCAGAATTATGGCTAATTTCTATAATCCAGTTATATCTGAAGAAACTTTTGCCGCTTGGTTGGATGGCGCAATGTCATCTGAACAAGAGGCTATGTTTCTTGATGCGTGTTCTCATAACGAAGATCTTCAAGAACTCCTTGATGCAAATGACCAAATAGAAGAAGACTATGAGTATTTTGTAGAAAATGGAATCGTTCTTCCTTCCGAATTTGAGGCTGATTTTGACATTCCACAAATAACAGATATCAGTAATAGCGAAGAACTCTACTCGTATGATCAAATAGAACCATATGAGCAAGATGACGAAGATAATTTTGAAGAGGCAGATAATCTTGAAGATGACGGATGTGATTACCTATCAAACATAGACAATGATAGTACATCTGATGAAGGCATTGACAACATGGATTTATTGTAAAATTACAATGAGCTTTACACCTGAAATGATAGAGAGATTACAGCCAAACGAGGTGTTTGTATTTGGAAGTAATATCAATGGACAGCATTGTAGCGGTGCTGCCCGCACTGCATATGAACATTTTGGCGCTGTATGGGGTAAAGGCGTTGGGATACAAGGCTGTAGTTATGCAATACCAACAATGCAAGGAGATGTGAACTTGTTGCGGCTTTATGTTGATGATTTTATCGACTATGCGTCCACCCACCCTGATTTGATATTCCTTGTTACGCGTGTTGGATGCGGCATTGCTGGGTATAAGGATTATCAAATAGCTCCTTTGTTTGTTGATGCTCTTAAACTAAAGAACGTTACTTTGCCATATACTTTTGTCAGAAGTCTGCTCAGTCCAACAATGATTGACACATTTCAGAACCATTAAAACAAAAGAATTAAAATGAACAATAAGCGATGTGCAAATTGTGGGTGCGTATATAATACTGATATCTATGGGGATTTGTGTCCACTCTGTCATTCCAAAAGAATCGAATCTGCAAGTCCAGAACAAGAAATTGGACATTCAGCATATCATGAAGAAATTCCCTGCGTATATGGGCCACCTCCAATACAAAATAAAGAGAAAGGGCGGGATTATCCAGAATCTCACAGCACCATCTATGGGCCTCCCCCTATTAATTATGAGCCATATCAAAAACCGCATCCTGTTATTTATGGGCCATCGCCTGTGAAGAAATTCTCATGTTCTGTGATTATATTCATAATTGGGGCATTCCTTGGTGGAATTATAATGTGGCTTTTGGGTGATTGTTCTATTATCAATCATTCTACTGTATATGGTCCACCTCCTATTGACACAATTCAATCGGGTTCTCCCAAATAACAAAAAATAATATGAATAGCCTATGTTACCTCTACCTGGCTTTATTAAAAAGTTACGCTTAAACTACGCATATACACAATATCAAAAACGTTGTGAGAGTCATAGCCTGCAACAATTGTTTTGGGAATGTACACTACGATGTAACTTAAATTGTCTTCATTGTGGCAGCGACTGTCGTACTACCTCTGACATGCAAGATATGCCATTGGAAGATTTCTTGGTTGTTCTCGATGATGTTCGTTCAACAATGGATTCAAGAAGAATTTTAGTTATAACGACAGGTGGAGAACCTCTTGTAAGAAAAGATATTTGTAACTGTGGGAGGGCTATCAGGGAAAGAGGTTTCCATTGGGGGATGGTAAGCAATGGCATGTTGCTTGACGAAAAGATATGCACTCAACTTATGGATGCTGGCCTAGAAACAATAGCCATTAGTTTGGATGGTTTTGAGGATGCTCATAACTGGCTTAGAGGGAGTAACAGCAGTTTCGCTATGGCAGTTAGAGCAATTAAAACTCTTATAGATAAGAAAATAACGTGGGATGTGATAACATGCGTCACCCCAAAGAACATTGAGTATATGGATTCCTTCAAGCAATACCTTATAGATATAGGAGTCCAAGATTGGCGTGTTTTTACAATTGTTCCGATGGGGCGTGCAACAACAAATGAAGAACTGCAACTAAGCAATAATCAATTCCGTCGCCTTATGGATTTCATAGTGAAGGTTCGCAAGGAGGGGAAAATTCATCTTAGTTACGGTTGCGAAGGATTTTTAGGTGATTATGAATGGAAAGTGCGTGATTACCCATATTTCTGCCAAGCAGGCATCAATGTTGCTTCTGTATTAGCAGATGGTTCTATATCAGGGTGTCTTAGTATTCGAAGCCACTATCATCAAGGAAATATATATAAAGACAAGCTTACTGATGTATGGAATAATAGATTTGCAATATATCGTAATCGCGAATGGATGAGAACTGCCCAATGCACAACTTGTAATATGTGGACTTATTGCCAAGGCAATGGGATGCACTTACGAGATAGCGAAGGACGTTTGTTGCTGTGCCACTATAGGCCTTAGTAGTTTAAAAGCATTTATATAGATATGAATAGATTGTATGTCCTTTTAATTTTATCTGTGTTTTTGTGTCACAAGATGATAGCACAGACCACGATGTGTATAAACTACAAAGACGGCAGTGTGTATGAGGTTCCAATAGAACGTATAGATAGCATCACATTTATTGAGAAAAAAGATGCACAGAATGAAGCAACGCTCATCGGGGAATGGCTATGGGGGAGCAAAGAAAAAGGTTACTATGAGGTGCTAACCTTCAATGAAGATAGGACTTATACAGGCTACGATTACTATCTTGAATATGGATTTGACACGTGGACTTACGGAATGTACATGGCTAACGGTATTATGTTGAACTTATGGTCTAATGGTTATGGTTATCGTCGTACATATAGATGGTTTGTATCTGCTCTAACAGAGAACGCATTGGAAGTCATGACTCAGATGGGTGGCTTTACTTACTATCGCGTACAGCCCGAAATATATTCATTGAAAGTTGGAGAGGAATCGTATGAATGTTCAGGTGGCGATTATTATGCATTTACAGATGGAGCAAAAGTTTCTAACAATGAAGGGCGGTTGAAAGGAATTAGTGAAGGAGTATCATATATCTTGAAATATGACGCAAAGTCTGGGCTTATAATGGCTTATAACGTGATTGTAGAAAAATGAATTGTTTGATGTAATAAGTTACCCTGCATATGTTAGTATCATTTCTTGGAGATTCCATCAGCACATATAGTGGATTTAACCCAGAAGGCTATGCTGTATTTTACGACGCAGAAATGCAGAAGCGTAATGGATTGAATAGTGTCTATGATACATGGTGGGCTAAAGTTAATCAGGAACTTCGCGCCTATCTCTGTGTCAATAACTCATATTCTGGTAGCAGAGTGAGCGGAACGAATTTTCCTGCAGGTTGTTGTTCTGAACGTATTATGCATCTGCATACTCCTAAGTATAAGCCTAACCTCATTCTAATATATTTGGGGTTTAACGACTTTGGTTATGGTGTGCCTATTAGCTGTGCACCTCAGAGTAATGACGGAAAGATAAATATTTCGTATTTTGAGGATGCTTATCATCAGATGCTTACTGGATTGCGCTATTTCTACCCAGATGCCAAGATTGTCTGTGCAACACTAATGAAAACGATGCTGAAACAAAACACACATTGGCGTTTCTTTGACAAGCTGGGCGGTATTAGCATAGATGATTATAATAAAGCGATACGGCGTGCTGCGTCTAATTGTCATGTAAATCTTGCCGACCTTGCCAAACGCAAAAGACTATATGAGACCTTAGACGGAACCCATCCGACAGCCTTAGGACATCAGATGATTGCTGAGGAATGGATTGCCTGTTTATCTAAATTGTTATAGCTGACTTTAAGCGAATCATGTTATATCATGTAGGTGGGATTAATGTTGAAGATATGAGAAGATTTTTTGCTATACTTTTTTTGGTTATTGGAATGTCAAGTATGGGGTTCTCTTTTAAACTTGTCCAAACGGATAATGCGCAAAAGTATCTACGTGAGGCTCAACAATACAACGAAAAGGCCGAAAGATATGAAAGAGAGGCTGAACAACTGACAAAGAAAGCTAACAATTACACACGTCAAGCCGACAGCTATGCGAAGAAAAAAGACTATAGGCAGTCACGTCTATATACGAATTGGGCTAACGAAGCATTGTCAAAGGCACAAATCCGATTGAAGTGGGCCAAAGAGGCACGCGATAAAGCGCGATTAAGGATGAAGTGGGCTGATGAAGAGATGAAACGTCAAAAGAAATAATAGCAAAAGGACTTTGTAAGTTGAAGTCCTTTGCTATTGTGGGTAAAGCTGAAAACTATTTTTTGTTCAGTAGATGGCTCAGATTCTCATCGTTGGAGATTCGTTCTATCTCGTCCAATACTATTTGTTTGACATCAGCCTTTATGCGATTGTAGTTTTGGTGAATCATCTCATCCATACAATCGTTACCATTTTCATCTCTAAAGTCCGTAATGACAGGGATAGGCTTGTAGGCTTTGGTTTCTTTAGCAACCTTGGCGTTATCCACGACAATCTCTGCATGGAAGATTTTCTGGTCGATGCGCTCATCGAAGTTGTCTGAAACGGCACCGACAAACATACCCTGCGTTAGTGTGGATATTTTGCTGGGTGGGATAAGGCTGTCCATCTGTGTGTTGATGGAAGTGGAGACTTCTTGGCGGCTGATGGACATAGACTGTCGTTTCTGTAGCACTTTACCGAAACGTTCACTCAAAGTCTTGGCTGTTTCACCTACCACCTGACCGCTGAAGATATTACCTACTGTGTTCTGTACAACTTTTGCCTCTTTGTCCCCGTAGTCACGGACTAACTGGCTGAAGTCCTGAAAACCGAGACATACGGCAACCTTGTTGCTTCGGGCAGTGGCTATCAGGTTATCCAGTCCCTTGAAGTAAATGGTGGGCAACTCGTCGATAATGACCGAGGATTTGAGCATTCCTTTCTTGTTGATGAGTTTAACGATGCGACTGTTATACAGGCCGAGTGCTGCACCGTAGATATTCTGACGGTCGGGGTTGTTGCCGACACATAGGATTTTCGGCTCCTGCGGGTTGTTGATGTCCAGTGTAAACTCACTCGCAGACATCACCCAATAGAGCTGTGGGGAAATCATTCGGGACAGCGGAATCTTCGCACTTGCTATTTGCCCCTGAAGCTGATCAGCAGCACCACCTTGCCATGCGTCGATGAATGGCGACATATAGTTTTCAAGTTCTGGGTATGATGAGAGTATTGGGAAAATGTCCTCGTACTTGCGGTTCAGGAACTCTACGGCATGGGGGAAGGTACAGTACTTACCTCCTTGGTAGAGTTTAAGGAACCAGATGATGGCGGCAAACAGGATGATAGGCGATTCTACAAAGAAGTCACCCTGTTTCTGTACCCATGTACGGTTGAGGTTGAGCATGATGGTATAGGCTGATTCGTAGGCATCAGAGATGTCAGTCATGAAGTCGGGGTGAATAGGATTACACCTGTGGCTTCTGCGAGGGTCGTCGAAGTTGATGACATAGAATTTGGGTAGTACCTTATAGCCGGACTTGTGTGTAAGCATGTGGTTGTAGGCAATGGTACTAAGGTCACTAAACTTGTAGTCGTAGATGTACATCGAGAAGCCTTTTTCAATGGACTGCTTGATGAAGTTGTTCACTACAGCGTAAGACTTACCGCTACCAGGCGTACCGAGTACGATGGTAGCGCGGAACGGATTGACCACATTAATCCATCCCTTATTCCACTTCTTCTTGTAGTAGAAGCGTGTTGGCAGATTGATGGAATACTCATTCTCCAACAGGCGAGTCTCTTGCATGAAGGATTCGTTCTCATTGTTGAACACATCATCCATAAGGTTATTCTGTAATAGTCTGCTCATCCATAAGCCACTCATCAGCAGACAGATATAGCCCACGGAGATTGTGAGGATATAGAGTGCCGTACAGAACACAAACGGGAAAGGCAAGTCAAGAATCCACCAGTTGAGGAAGAACAGAACGAAGCCAACGGCAAGCGAAGTCCAGATGCGTGGCCATGTCATCTTGTCCTCCTTTACACCTTTAGTACCGAGACAGGATAGAGCCAAAAGTAAGATGGCAAATAACTTAGTGTACAGAATTGAGTGAAACAGCCCTGCCGTTCGGTCAAAATTAGTGAGAATACGGTCAACGATGCCCATCTGTATGTGCCAGTCTACGATTGTGGCATAGCAGTACCAATAGACGTTCATCACTACGAGAATAATACTTATGGCTCGCATAAACTCCATGATTTTAGCGAGACCTCTCAAATCATCTTCTTGTTGCATAGTTCTTTTGAATTTTGTTGTTATTGAATAAATGGTGATTACAATTTTGGACTGCGGCGCTTTTTCCTCTTGCGCTGTAGCTTGCGTCTGAAAGCTTCTTCCTCTGCATCCGTAACAGGGTTGTCGGTATTGAGGAAGTCAAGGGCATTGAGAAAAGACGCGGTACCCGATGCGCTTTGGTGGTACTCTGTACCGCTGTCATCAGATGACTGTTGCGTCTGAGCCTGTCTGTTGTCGGTATCCGTATCGCTGTCATGATACCGCTCTTGTTCGTTACCTTCGTGTTCACGAAAAAGATGCTGCTCTTCAATCGGGGTGTTGAAGTGCTTGTCAAGTGCGTTTGCAGAGAACTCCTTGCCAATGCGTGAACCATTGAGAACACAATGAGTACGGTGGTCAATGAAGGTCGCACCGTATAGTCTGCCTTCGTCTGTGTAACGGAAAACACAATCAATACCTTTGGCTTTCAACATCTGCACCAATTCAACTCTGTCGTATGTACGACGAAGTGCATACTCCAGTGTTTTCCTTGTCGGTTCTGTAAGATTCTTCTCCTTGATGTTCTTCTTGGAGAACGCTGCTTTACGAAGGAGTGCCTCATAGCCTACAGTCTTACCAAAGAGTGAAGACTTAAAGGGATTCCCTACCTTATTTCCATTAGCATCAATAACAGAATAGACCAATCCGTTATAGTCCTCTCCTTTTACATTACCCCTTACCTCATCTACTGTCAGGTCGTATAATGACAGCAATGCCCTTAGTTCCCCGATTGTCTGGAACTGGTAGTTACGGAATATGGCCTTGACAGTATTCCCCACTTGCTTTTTGATGTCTCCTGTATCTGGATTCACTGGATGCAGGGGATTTTGCTGTTTTGCCTCTCGTTTATTGCCTTCATGTAATCCGTAACGTCGTTCAAAGTCTTGGACGATAGCGAGGCTGCGCTTGTGGGTGAAGTCAGAGTTGATGCGCTTACCCTGTTCATCCACACGGACAGAAACGATGTGCAGGTGATGACGGTCAATGTCCTCATGTTTCACGATGATATACGGCTGGTCACCATAGCCCATGCGCTGCATGTACTCATGCGCCATCTGCGTCAGTTCCCCGTCCGTCAACTTATCGTCAGGATGTGGATTGAGTGAGATATGGATGACAGGCTTCTCCGTGCGCATCTGCTTGGGCATCCGTTCCTCGAAGTCCTTCAGTACCTGAGAAACATTCACATTGCCATCGCCATTGTTGAACACCTTGTTAGTGTCCAGTAACTGGCCTTTACCCTGATTCACCTTTTCGGCATTGTATCTGATGGCACCGAAAAGGGAACTTCCAATCGTTATCTTTGCAACCATCTTTCCCTTGCCTCCCTTGCAAGTGCCACGATCTGCTGTCCCTGTTCCATCATTTGGCGGGTCATTGACTCCAGACGATAGAGCAAGGCCATAGCCCTTTTCTCAGAGAAATGGCTACGCAGTTCCTTTACGACCTGATTGTAATTGACCGCCACCCCACGGAACTGGGCATGGAATGATGACAGTTTTTCATAAAAGTCCATCATTGTCTTGTCTACTTTCACGACCTTGAATGTCTCGCCAAAGACGCGAGACTTAACGAAAATAGCCTTGGCATAGACACCGGACTGCTCGTAGAGTGTGAGGAACCTGGCCCATTCCACATCGTCAAAGCGTACCATGACGCAGTGCGTCCGCTTGTTGTTTTTCGGGTATCGACCCGTCTTTCGCTTCTTGTTTTCTTCCATATTATCTATGATACGTTACTATCGTTTCTTCAAATCAGGGGATGACGACTTCGGAGTCATACCCCAGCCCCCTGCAAGGGCAAGATGGGAGTTTCGTGGGTAACCCGAAACCTTTTGAGTTACTCAAAAGACATCTTGCTATGCTCCTGCGGGCATAAGTAATCCGCCTTGCGGACGGATTAGTCGCTTCAACAGCCCAATAACCGGTCTTGCCGATATATTCGTCGCCCACTGATTGGCTTTTGCGGTTGCAAAGGTCGGCTATTCCTGAGATATGGAAGTTCAACCGTGTACAATGTGAATAAAATATTTCTTGGAAATGGCACTGCTGGCACCCGCTATCGGGGCCACGGGAGCCACGCGGCTCTGAAAATTTGGCTGGCTAATGGAATCATTGTTCCTTTGCACCGTCAATCGGGACGGATGGCCTTCCTTTACACATTCACAACGGATGGATGGACGGATGGTGCAATGGACGTATGGACTGAAGTTGCAACGGACGTATGGCTGGATGGACATTGGAACCGATGGATGGCAGTCACACCCAACTGATGGAATACCATCCGTCAGGCATGACCTGAGGATGGATGTCAGTCTCACGGGATGGACTGATGGACGGATGTAATGTGTAACTTATAAAATGTACAGAGAAATGAAAGAAGCAAAATTCGTCGCCTTCTCCACACAGAAAGGAGGGGCAGGTAAAACTACGCTGACGGTGCTGATGGCAAGCTATCTGCACTATGTGAAAGGCTTGAACGTGGGTGTCGTGGACTGCGACTTTCCCCAGTTCAGTGTGTCGGATATGCGCAACCGCGACATGGAGAACATCAAGGAGAACAAGATGCTCGCCAACCAATGCTCGGAGCTATACAAGAGAATTGGCAAGCGCTCGTATCCGATTATCGAGAGCCGCCCGGAGACCGCCATCGAGACGGCAGGAGAGATGATGAAGCAGCAGGACTTCGACATCATCTTCTTTGATCTGCCTGGCACGATGAACAACAAGGGGACAATGAGAACAATCGCCCACATGGACTATGTTTTCTGCCCGATTACGGCAGACAGGGTGGTGATGCAGAGTTCGCTGACATTCGCCAAGGTGATCAACGACAAGCTGGTGACCACAGGCAAGACGAACATCAAGGCGATGTACTTCGTCTGGAACATGGTGGATGCCCGTGAGAAGACACGTCTCTATGAAGTCTATGACCGCATTATCTCGGAACTGGGTCTGTCTGCCCTTGAAACTGAGATACCTGACAGCAAGCGATTCCGCAGGGAGGGTGATACAGAAGACAAGCGTCCGTTGTTCCGTTCGACGATGTTTCCGCCAGACAAGTCGCTTATCAAGGGCAGCTGCATCAAGGAACTTGCAGACGAGATGCTGGGCATCGTAAAACTCTGAGGCTATGCAGAAGAACATGAACATTGACGTGGACACTGAAGCACTAATAGAAAGTGTCCGGCCTGAAATGGCAATAAGTCTGCCAAAGACTCTGCCAGAACAGGAGCAACCGCATCCTTCGCTACAGAAGGATGGCAGGCAGAAGGTAAGAAGCCCTTCGCAGAAGGAAGTGAAGCCCGGACTGATAGACGAATATCAGCAATTGTTTGTGAAGAAGCCTGACTTCAACGTCCATACAGGCAAGACATGCTATGTGCGCAGGAAGTATCATGAGCGGATTTCACAGATAGCAGAGATGCTGGGGCAGAAGAGCTTTTCCATTTCCGGCTACATCGACAATGTGCTGTATGAGCATTTTGAGAAGTATGACGGATGCGTGGATGCTCTGTTTAAGAAAAGATTCGAAGAAATACTAAAAAGCAAAGAAGACTGAATGATGAAAAATATTATAGAAATGCTGTGTCGTCAGGGCAAGAAGGATGGATCTGACGGCTGTAGGACAGATTCCCTGGACAAGATGGACTGGGATGAGTTCATGGACAAATGTCATAAGGCAGAACTGGTAATCAAGGCCATCCTGGATGTGGAGTTAAGTCGCTTTGAGGAAGAGGAAGAAGGACGGTTTCGCATGGCTCCGCTTGACAATCTCGACGAGGAATACATGAATCTGTTTTCAAATCCTCCGATGGACAAACCTGCACGGCGTGGTAAGTCGGCCTATCTGCGCGATGCCTATCATGAGCGGATTCGCAGAATCGTGAATGCTTTGGATATAGAAGGCGTTAATATTTCCAGCTATGTGGACATGGTGCTGACAGACCATCTGATGCGTTACGAGGCACAGATAGACCGTCTGCTCCAGAACAGTTACAACGGGAACCGTAAACAGCAGAAGCAATGGTTACCTTCCTGATGTTCCTTCTGCTGGTGGCAATCCTCTATGAGTTCATCATCTACAATCACTATCAGGAGAAAACCGTAGCGAAGTCTGAAAAAGAAACAACCAATATCTCTTCTCCAGCCCCCCAACCGGAAGATGCTGACATCATAGGTAAAAGCACTTTCAACATGAAAGCTGAAATGGAACGGAGGCGAAAGCTGAAGGAAGAGGCGGAGCGCAAGGTTGCTGTAGCCAGAGGTGAGATGACCGAGGACGGCAAGGAGATTGCCCAGGAGGTGAAGCTGGAAGACTGTGAGGTTGAGACCAAAAAGGTTGTCGTACAGGTGCCGGACGAGGAACTGGATGACATATTCTCAGAGCAGGATGTACCGATGGCTAACGGTGACATTATCAACGATCTCGACCTGAAATTCGGAGTCAACAGGTGTGACCTGGACGAAGAAGAGGAACGCAGGATTTCAGAGAACATGTACAAGGCACTGGATGAAACAGTGCTCCTTGATGACATCTGCAATCAGGCCCCAGAGGTCGGTCGAGAAATTCGAAGGATGATTGACAAGTACAAGAAAGAAATGTCTGAGGCAATCGAGCATACCAAGAAGGATGAAAGCATAAAACCACTGCAACAGAAGTTCACAATGGCTGAACGATATGCAGACTTCGATGTCGAGGACTTAGTGTAGGACCAATTAAAGCTGCAAGGCAGATGAAAGAAAAAGACTATGGATAGAGGTGCGTTTCTGCAACCACTGAATCCAATTATCCAATCCACAATCAACAACAGTATTAACAATTAAAACGTAAACGAAAAATGAAAATGAATGTAAAGAAGTTCGCAAACAAGAAGAGCGTAGTGTGTGCAGCCCTCATTGCCGCTGCTACCACTACAGCAATGGCCCAGGGCAACGGCCTCGCTGGTATCAATGAGGCTACTTCTATGGTCACCAGTTATTTCGAGCCCGGCACCAAGCTCATCTATGCTATCGGTGCTGTCGTAGGACTCATTGGTGGTGTGAAGGTCTATGGCAAGTTCTCCAGCGGTGATCCTGACACCTCGAAGACCGCTGCCTCATGGTTCGGTGCCTGTATCTTCCTCATCGTGGCCGCTACCATCCTGCGCTCGTTCTTCCTCTAAGCCTGTATATAATAATAAGGTATAAGGAAAACGACCAATGGCTGAGTACAATATCAACAAGGGTATCGGCCAGTCGGTTGAGTTCAAGGGGCTGAAGGCCCAGTATCTCTTCATCTTCGCGGGCGGGCTGCTTGCAGTCTTTGTTCTCTTTGTAGTCCTCTATCTCGCTGGTGTCAACCAGTGGGCGTGTATCGGTACGGGTGTCGTGTCTGCCTCCGTCCTGGTCTGGCAGACCTTCGCCCTGAACCGACGCTACGGGGAGCACGGGCTGATGAAGCGAATGGCCAACAGACAGCATCCCCGTTTCCTGATCAACCGACGCAAGCCATACCTGATTATCAAAAATAAGTGTAACGACAATGAGGAATACGCTGAAAGCAACGACTATTGAGAACAAGCTGCCCCTACTGGCGGTGGAGAACGGCTGCATCGTGTCGAAGGACGCAGACCTGACCGTTGCCTTCGAGGTGACGCTGCCCGAACTCTACACCGTGACCTCGCAGGAGTACGAGACCATCCACGGCTGCTGGTGCAAGGCCATCAAGGTACTGCCCGACTATAGCATCATCCACAAGCAGGACTGGTTCATCCGCGAGACCTACAAGCCAGAATTGCAGAAGGACGGCATGAGTTTCCTATCACGGAGTTTCGAAAGACATTTCAATGAGCGGCCTTTCCTGAGGCATACGTGCTATCTTTTCCTGACCAAGACCACCAAAGAGAGAAACAGGATGCAGAGCAATTTTTCCACCCTGTGCCGTGGCCACATCATCCCAAAGGAACTGAACAAGGAAACGGCCAGCCGATTCTTGGAGTCCGTGGAGCAGTTCGATCGCATTATGAACGACTCGGGCTTCATCCGTCTGCGCAAGTTGAGTGACAATGAGATTGTAGGCACCCGTCGCAAGGCTGGGGTGATAGAGCGCTACCTGTCGCTGATGCCAGAGGATAACGCCTCGCTCCAGGACATCGACCTTGACCCAGCAGAGATGAAGATTGGTGACAACCGCCTGTGTCTCTTCACGCTCTCCGACGTGAACGACCTTCCTGCCAAGGTGCATACCGACACCCGCTACGAGCGTCTGAGTACAGACCGAAGCGACTGCCGCCTGTCGTTTGCCAGTCCCGTGGGACTGCTGCTGCCCTGCAACCACATCTACAACCAGTATGTGATTATCGACAACAGCGATGACAACCTGCAGCGCTTTGAGAAGACGGCCAGAAACATGCAGTCGCTGAGCCGCTACAGCCGCAGCAACGCCATCAACAAGGAGTGGATAGACATGTACCTGAACGAAGCGCACTCCCAGGGGCTCATCAGCGTCCGTGCCCACTACAACGTCATAGCATGGAGTGACGACGCCGAAGAACTGAAGCACGCCAAGAACGACATTGGAAGCCAGTTGGCAAGTATGGAGTGTATGCCGAGGCACAACACCGTCGATTGCCCGACGCTCTACTGGTCAGGCATTCCCGGCAACGAAGCCGATTTCCCTGCGGAAGAATCGTTCTATACGTTCATCGAGCCTGCGGTGTGCCTGTTTACGGAAGAGACCAACTACAGATCGTCGCTCTCGCCCTTTGGCATCAAGATGGTGGACAGGCTGACGGGGAAGCCGCTGCACATCGACATTAGTGATTTGCCGATGAAGAAGGGTGTCACGACGAATAGAAACAAGTTCGTGCTTGGGCCTTCGGGCAGCGGAAAGAGTTTCTTCATGAACCACGTCGTGCGCCAGTACTATGAGCAGGGTACCCACGTCGTGCTGATTGACACGGGACACTCGTATGCGGGACTGTGTGCCATGATCCACCGTAAGACACACGGACAGGATGGCATATACTACACCTACACCGAGGAACATCCGATTTCGTTCAATCCGTTCTATACGGATGATTACGTCTTCGACGTGGAGAAGAAGGATTCGATAGTGACACTGCTGCTGACGCTCTGGAAGAGTGAGAACGAGGATGTCACAAAGACCGAATCGGGAGAGTTGGGCAGTGCGGTTTCTGCTTACATCAGCATGATCCAGGCAGACCACAGCATCGTGCCGTGCTTCGACACTTTCTACGAGTACATGCGCGACGTGTACCGCCAGCAGATGCAGGAACGTGACATCAAGGTCGGAAAGGACGATTTTAATATCGACAACTTCCTGACGACGCTTCGCCAGTACTACCGAGGCGGACGCTACGACTTCCTGCTGAACTCGAAGGAGAACATCGACCTGCTGGGTAAACGCTTCATCGTTTTTGAAATCGACTCCATCAAGGACAACAAGGAACTGTTTCCTGTAGTGACCATCATCATCATGGAGGCGTTCATCAATAAGATGCGCCGTCTGAAGGGAGTGCGGAAGATGCTGGTGGTGGAAGAGGCGTGGAAGGCACTGACCTCGGCAAACATGGCCTCCTACATGCTCTACATGTACAAGACGGTGAGAAAGTTCTTCGGCGAGGCTGTGGTGGTGACGCAGGAAGTGGATGACATCATATCGTCGCCCATCGTGAAGGAGAGCATCATCAACAACTCCGACTGCAAGATTCTGCTCGACCAACGCAAGTACATGAACAAGTTCGACCAGATACAGAACCTGCTCGGACTGACGGAGAAGGAGAAGGGGCAGATACTGAGCATCAACCAGGCCAACAATCCCTCGCGGCTCTATAAGGAGGTGTGGATAGGTCTGGGCGGAACGCAGTCGGCGGTCTATGCCACCGAGGTCAGCCCTGAGGAATACCTTGCCTACACGACGGAAGAGACCGAGAAAATCGAGGTGCAGCGTCTGGCGGAGAAACTGGGCGGTGACATCGAGGGTGCCATCAAGCAACTGGCAGACAAACGTAGGGAAAGCTCGAAGTAAGTCATAACCACCAGAAAAAAAGAAACGGTGCAGCCATGCACCAAGTAATAACCCATTAACAACAAAAGGAGAAAGAACAAATGAGAAAGAAAGTATTAGTGATGATGAGCCTTTGCATGACGCTGTTCGTCAGCAAGGCCAGTGCACAGTGGACGGTCGTTGACCCTACCAATCTGGCACAGGGTATCGTGAACTCCTGCCGTGAGATCGTGCAGACCTCCACGACTGCGGAAAATATGATCAACAACTTCAAGGAGACGGTGAAGATCTACGAGCAGGGAAAGAAGTACTATGATGCCCTGAAGAGCGTGAACAACCTGGTGCGCGATGCCCGCAAGGTGCAGCAGACCATCGTCATGGTGGGCGACATCACCGACATCTACGTGGGTTCGTTCCAGAAGATGATGCACGACGAGAACTTTTCCGTTGAGGAACTATCGGCCATTGCATCGGGCTACACGAAACTGCTGGAGGAATCGACGGGCGTACTCAACGAACTGAAGACGGTCGTGAATATCTCAACGCTCTCCATGACCGACAAGGACAGGATGGACGTGGTGGACAAGTGCTACCGTGACATGAAACACTACCGTAACCTCGTCAACTACTACACCAACAAGAACATCTCCGTGTCGTACCTCCGTGCCAAGAAGAAACACGACCTCGACCGTGTGCTGAAGCTCTACGGCAAAGGGGCTCAGAAGTACTGGTAAACCAAAGGCTCAACAGGAATGATGACAGACTTATTGCTAATCATCGACACGGACAACATCCACACCATCCTGCGCCAGTTGTACGATGACATGATGCCGCTCTGCTCACAGATGACGGGCGTGGCAAGGGCGGTGGCCGGGTTCGGTGCGCTGTTCTATATCGCCTACAGGGTATGGCAGTCGCTGGCACGGGCAGAGCCAATAGACGTGTTCCCAATGCTGCGCCCGTTCGCCATCGGCATCTGCATCCTGCTCTTCCCGACGCTGGTTCTCGGAACGCTCAACAGTGTGATGAGTCCGATAGTGCAGGGCGTGAGCACGATGCTTGAAGGGCAGAAGCTGGACTTGGAGGAACTGCGACAGCAGAAGGACGAACTGGAGACGGAGATGATGAAGCGTAACCCTGAGACGGCCTATCTGGTGGATGATGCGGAGTTTGACAAGGAACTGGAAAATCTCGGCATATCGCCGTCGGACCTGGCGACGATGGCGGGGATGTATGCGGAGCGCGGGCTGTACAAGCTGCAGAAGATGATACGCGACGGCTTCCGCTATATCCTGGAACTGGTGTTCGAGGCGGTGTCGCTGATGATAGACGTGCTCAGGACGTTCTTCCTCATCGTGCTGTCGATACTCGGGCCGCTGGCATTCGGCATAGCGGTGTACGACGGATTCCAGAGCACGCTCACAGGGTGGATGTGCAGATACATACAGGTATATCTCTGGTTGCCCATCGCTGATTTGTTCAGCTGCATACTGGCGAGAATCCAGCAGTTGAGCATCGAACATGACATTGTGCAGATGCAGACGGATCCGGGTTTCTCGCTCGACTCATCGGATGGGGTTTATCTTATCATGATGCTGATAGGCATCATCGGCTACTTCACCGTGCCTACGGTGGCCGGATGGGTGATACAGGCAGGCGGAATCGGCAACTACAACCGCAACGTGAACAAGTCGCTGACCAAGAGCGGAGGCGCTATGAAGAGCGGTGCGCTGTGGCTAGCCAAATAGAGAATATGAACAACTAAAATTGTAACGACAAAAAGAGAAATGGAATTCAAGTCATTGAAGAACATCGAATCATCATTCCGGCAGCTTCGGCTGTTCGGGATGATCTTCCTGGCCGCATGTACGGTGGTCACGGTGTGGTCGGTGTGGAGTTCGTACAGCTTCGCTGAGAAGCAGCGCGAGAAGATCTACGTGCTCGACGGCGGCAAGTCGCTGATGCTGGCACTCTCGCAGGACCTTTCACAGAACCGTCCAGCAGAGGCGAGGGAACACGTGCGCCGCTTTCACGAACTATTCTTTACGCTGGCACCGGAGAAGAGTGCCATTGAGAGCAACGTGCATCGTGCGCTGGTAATGGCAGACAAGAGCGCCTACAACTACTACCATGACTTTGCGGAGCAGGGCTTTTACAACCGCATCATTGCGGGTAATATCAACCAGACGGTGAGGGTGGACAGCGTGGTGTGCGACTTCGACAGCTATCCGTATCAGGTGAGGACGTTCGCAAGACAGACGATTATCCGTGAGAGTAATGTGACTGAAAGGACACTGGTGACAGAGTGCCGACTGATGAACTCCAGCCGCTCGGACGATAACCCCAACGGCTTCCAGATACGGAACTTCACGATTATCGAGAACAAGGACATCAGGACGGTGAAGAAATGAAGCGGGAAGTTGTAAGGCTGAAAGACAGGATTGCGGGAGGCATCAAGGTAAGGCTTGATGCGCTCTCGCCTGAGCAGAGGATGCACGTAGTCATTGGTATGTTCTGTATCTTGGTTGTCCTGCTGCTGTTCTGCATCTGGCAGACGGTGACGGACATTGCCAACAACAGGCGGGACGGCATGACCATCGTGATAGAGCATATCGACAAGCCCGTCGTGATTGGGAGTGTCAGGGATCGTAATTCACTAACAACAAACGAAAAATCAAATGGAGAAAGAAGAAAAGGAAATGTTGGATCAGGAACAAGTGCAAGGCGGGGCCTCGGACAGCTCATCCCCGGCGGGGCAGAAGAATGAGAGTCAGAAGCAGGAACCGAAGCCCAGAAAGGAACTGACTGAGGAAGAGAAGCTGAAGCGCAATAAGATGATGGTGCTCGGTGCTGCCGTCATTGGCATGGTGGTCATCGTGCTCTGGCTGTTCAGTTCGCTGGGTGGTGGTAGTGACGATGCTGTGGGCAGAAGCGGTTTCAATACCGAGATGCCTGACGCTGACAAGGAAAGTACTGGTATTGCCGACAAGAGCAAAGCCTACGAGATGGACGGCATAAAGAAAGACCAACAGGCACGACACGACCTGGGAGCGTACTCAGTGAGTGAGACGGATTCCGTCGCGGTAACAGACGATATGAACCTGATGTCAAAGGCTGAACACAAGGATGAAGAGGTTTCGCCAGCCAAGCAGAGGGTGCAGCAGTCGGCAGAGGCATGTAACGAACTGAGCCAGACGCTCGGCAGTTTCTACCAGTCTTCGGGCGATGCTGTCAATGAGGAACTGAAGAACCGCATAGCGGAGCTGGAGCAGAAACTGACATCACAGGCTGCATCAAGCGGGAGCAATGTTGATGACCAGTTGGCCTTGATGGAGAAGTCCTATCAACTCGCTGCCAAGTATATGCCAGCGGCACAGAGTGGAAACGGTCAGGTTGCATACGCAGGAGCAGGTGAACAAGGGACTTCTGGCCAGCAGGGAAAGAAACGCAAGGTCTCGCCAGTGCAGCAGGTGGCAAAGACGGTGGTCTCGGCTCTGAGCAATCAGGTGTATGACTGTGAGGATGACGATGGCGGTTTCGCCTTCAACTCGTTCAATACTGCGGTAGGTGCTAATGGCGGTGTCAGTCGCAAGAACACGATTTCAGCATCGGTCTATGGCTACCAGACCATAACTGACGGGCAGACGGTGAGACTGCGGCTGTTGGAGTCGATGGCGGTGGATGAGCGCATCATCCCGAAAAACTCTATAGTGGTCGGCTCCACGAAGATCCAGGGCGAACGGCTTTGTATCACCATCACATCTATAGAGAACGGCAGGATGATCATTCCTGTGGAGTTGTCAGTCTATGACACCGACGGACAGGAAGGAATCTTCATTCCCAACTCAATGGAGGTGAGTGCCGCCAAGGAGGTTGCAGCCAACATGGGCGGATCGATGGGAAGCAGCATCAGTATCTCGTCGGATGCCAAGGCGCAACTGGTCTCTGACGTCGGCAAGGGACTGATTCAAGGGACGAGCCAGTACATCGCCAAAAAGATGCGCACGATAAAGGTGCATCTGAAGGCAGGGTATCAGGTGCTGCTCTATCAGAAGGAGAACTAATTTTATAACCAATTAACGACAAAAGAAATAACGATTATGAGAATGAAGACAGTTTTGATGATTGCTTGCGCCCTGTTTATGGGCGCAAGCGCAGTGAATGCACAGAATACGGAACTGCCACAGGACGGCGACTTGTTTCAGGGGCTGACGCGCAGTATTACATACGACCGCATGATTCCGCCTCACGGATTGCAGGTGACCTTCGACAAGACCGTGCATATTATCTTCCCTGCCTCCGTGACCTACGTGGACTTAGGTTCGGCGAACATCATGGCTGGCAAGGCTGACGGGGCGGAGAATGTCATCCGAGTAAAGGCCACAAAGCGTTGGTTCAAGGGCGAGACAAACATGAGCGTCATAACCGAAGACGGCTCATTTTACGCATTCAACGTGAAGTATGCCAAGGAGCCGGACAAACTGAACATCGAGATGAAGGACTTCATCCATGACGGCTCTGCGGTGAACAGACCGAATAACTCGATGGACATCTACCTAAAGGAACTCGGCTCGGAGAGTCCTGTATTAGTGCGACTGGTGATGAAGAGTATCTGGAAGCAGAATGAGCGAATAGTAAAACACATCGGAAGCAAGGGCTTCGGGATTCACTTCTTGCTGAAGGGCATCTATACTCACAACGGACTGCTGTACTTCCACACGGAAATCAAGAATACGAGCAATGTGCCGTTTGACGTGGACTATATCACATGGAAGATCGTGGATAAGAAGGTGGTGAAGCGCACTGCCATTCAGGAGCAGGTGATCCAGCCATTGCGCACTCAGAACTTCGTGCTGAACGTATCGGGCAACTCGTCAGAGCGCACGGTATGGACGATAGATAAGTTCACGCTGCCTGATGACAAGTGCCTAGTAGTGGAACTGGCAGAGAAGAACGGTGGGCGTAATCAGCTGTTCGTCATTGAGAACTCAGACCTGGTACGTGCGAAGTTAATCAGTGAACTCAAAGTGAAGTAGTGTCGGAACAAAAACGGAACTTTTCGATTAAGCAAAGGCAGAACAAGTTTACTTGTTATGCTGAGTGTGAGAAAAGTCAAATTGAAAATTCAACATAGAAATAATGAAGAAACTATTGATGATTGGAGTGCTTGCCCTGACTATGGGGCAAGCCTCCGCACAGCGATGTCTGCCCCAAATGCAGGGCATAGAGATAAATAGTTCCTGCGTGGACGGTAAGCCACTGAGTGCAGCATTCTGTGGCGGTGCAGCCCTTTCCACCTATACGAAGAACGGCAGCAAGTGGGTGTTCGGCGGCGAATACCTCCAGCGTAATTACACCTATGATGAGGACATGACTATCCCCGTCGCTCAGTTCACGGCAGAGGGTGGCTACTACAAGAAACTGCTTACGGATGCCAGTAAGACAGTGTTCATCTATGGTGGTGTTTCTGCCTTGGCAGGTTATGAAACAGTTAACTGGGGCAAGACACTACTGCCTGACGGTGCCACATTACAGGACAGGGATGCTTTCGTCTATGGAGGTGCGCTGACGCTGAACATCGAGGTGTATCTGTCAGACCGTTTGGCACTCATGGGCAATGTGCGTGAACGCTGCCTGTGGGGCAATGATACGGGGCATTTCCATACACAGTACGGTGTGGGAGTGAAACTGATCATCAACTGACGGTAGGCTATGAGTATCGAGGAAATACGTGATATGCCCGTGACGGACTTCCTGCATAAGTTGGGGGAGAAGCCCGTCAGGCAAAGAGGCAATGAAGTCTGGTATCATGCACCATACCGCTCTGACAAGACACCATCGTTCTGTGTGAACACAAAGAAGAATATCTGGAATGACTTCGGGACAGGAATGGGCGGTGACATCTTTACGCTGGCAGGACTGATGATAAACTCCAACGACTTCATGACACAGGCAAAGTATATCGGTGAGGTGACGGACAATCCAATAGAGTGTTCAAAGCCTCCTGTATATGAACAAGTGGAAAATGAACCGCTATTTACGGATGTCGAAGTGAAATCGCTAAATCACCCTGCACTGTTGGGTTACCTGAGAGAGCGAGGCATATCCTCGGACATTGCAACAGCCCATTGTATGGAGATTCACTACAGGCTGCACGGCAAGAACTATTTTGCAGTTGGATTTCCCAACGAGAGTGGTGGATATGAGATTAGGAACAAGTTTTTTAAGGGCAGCATCCCGCCTAAAGCGGTGTCGCTCATCAGTAACGGTTCGACCGCAGTCAATGTCTATGAGGGATTCATAGATTTCCTTTCAGGTCTGACGCTTGGCTACGGTAGGACGGAGGACAATCTGGTACTCAACTCAGTTGCCAACAAGGAAAAGGCATACAAGCACCTTGACGGGTATGACTGCATCAACTGCTGGCTCGACAATGACAAAGCAGGGCAGCAATGTCTTGAAGCCCTGCAAAATCAGTATGGAGAAAAAGTGAAAGACCTCTCTTTCGTTTTCCGTCCCTACAATGACGTGAACGAGTACCTGCAACAAGACAGTAGTGAGCACCAACTGTCATTAACGAACAAACAACAAACCAATAAAACGAATTTGAATTTATGAAGAAGCTATTGAAGAAAGTGATGATGTGCGCCACGATGATGGCAGCACTGGTGGGTTTTACCTCCTGCGAGGATGACCTGGATATTCAGACCAACTATCCGTTTGAGGTGGAGGTGATGCCCGTACCGACGAAGGTGTTGCGAGGGCAGACGGTGGAAATCCGCTGCCATCTGAACAAAGAAGGTGACTACAAAAATACGCTCTATACCATCCGCTGGTTCCTTTACGATGGCACGGGTTCGCTGAGGATGGAGAACGGGGCGATCCTCCAACCCAACGACCGTTACCTGCTGGAGAACGAAACCTTCCGGCTTTACTATACCTCAGCCAGTACGGATGCGCACAAGTTCATCGTGGTCGTGGAGGATTCCAACGGCAACAGCCAGACGCTGACGTTCAACTTCAACAACGAGAACAAGAAGGATGACGAGAATGAGGATTAGACTACTGTCGTTGACCATTCTGACATCGGTTGTGTCAGCAAGGGCAATGCCACAAAAGCTACCCTATACGGAAAAGCAGTTTGAAATGGCCGTCGTCTGCATCAAGCATTTCGAGGGCTGGCATAACATGAAGGATTATGTCGGCTATGGTCACCAGGTGCAACGTGGCGAACGCTATTCTGCCCGCACATTGACAAGGAAACAGGGTGATTTGCTGCTTCGTCTCGACCTGATGCGCAACCTTTATCTGTTCCGTGGCTACGGCAAGGATGCTCTGTTGCTCTCGGTACTGGCTTACAACATCGGGCCATTCGCCATTCTCGGCACATCCAAGCGTCCCAAGAGCCGCTTGCTTCGAAAGATTGAACGTGGCGACAGGAACATCTACAATGACTACATCGCCTTCTGCCGCTGGCATGGCCGACAAGTGAAGTCCATCAAGTTCCGAAGGCAAGTGGAGTTTGACCTGTTCTTTGTACACTGAAAACCAACGTCCTGGATGTAGCCTTTTGTGGCTTCATTCGGGACATTTCCGTATGGCAGATAATAGCACGTCAGGGGAAATCCCCACATAAGTTTAGGGAATTAGGAATCACAGAATAGGACTTTTCACTTTCAAATTCCACGAAATCGCCTTAACTTTGCACCGTGATTCAGAACATAGGAGTCTGGTCATTGAACGGAAGTTGAACAATTAAAAAGAAGACGATTATGAAGAAGATGAATAAAGTGATCGCAGTCATGATGATGATGACCATCACATTCGCAATGCCCGCAATGGCTGGCAATAAGAAGCCCAACAACCACGGTAAGAATGACAAGGTTGTGGTAGTGAATAACGACAAGAAGGGGTCGCACTTTGACAAGGTTGACAAGAATACGAGTCACTTCGACAACCACAGACATCATGCCTATCGTCCTGACGTGAAAGCCTGCACTTTCAAGGTCAGCCGTCACGATTCTCACAGAAAATACGTTGCCAAGGTTGAGCGCATGAAGGGTGTGATGGACACCAAGTGGAATCCTCGTACTCGTGAAGTGACAGTCATCTACGATGCCAAGGTAACGTCTGCCCGTCATATCAGGCACTTCATGGCATAACTGTTTGCCATTCTATATATAATTCAAGAAGTCCCGATCTGTCATTTGCAGGTCGGGGCTTTGATTTCTCCTATACATATTATAAAAGGTATAAAGCTATTGCTGCACAGGCTTCAGCATCGGCTAGTGCGTGATGATGCCGTTGGAGATCGTAGCCACAGGCTGCTGCAACGGTGTGGAGCTGGTGGTTAGGCAGCGTGTGTCCGAATTGTCGGCGGGCGGCTGTGAGGGTGTCATAGAAACGATAATCAGGGTAATCCATCTGGTACACCTTGAACACAGCTTTCAGGCAACCTTCATCGAAACGTGCGTTATGGGCCACGAATGGGATGGAGGCTATCAGGTCACGTCGATTGTTAAACGCCAATTGATCAGGGAAAAACACATCGGCAATCTTTTCCTCCAACTGCTGCCATACCTTCGAGAACACTGGCGCATCGTCCGTATCGCATTGGCTCAGTCCATGCACCCGCTGACACCAGTAATTGTAGTAGTTTGGCTCTGGTTGAATAAGACTATAGAAACTGTCAGCCACCTGCCCATTACGAACCATGGCCACTCCAACAGAGCAGACACTTGACGGCTGCTGATTGGCCGTCTCGAAGTCGATGGCGATGAAGTCCCGAATCATGGTTGATCAGATATTGGAGTTGTATGAAAGTCAATGGCAGCTTTATTGGCCTGTGCCGTTTGTTGGTTACGGGGAATATTATAGACTCGTCCGCCCTTGCGGAAATGCGCTCCCGTTTGTTTGAAGTGGAATGGAACATCGGCTTTAATACACTGCTCACGGATGTTCAGCACCCATTCGTAATCACAGACACGGGCATCATTTCCAGATTCACCTCCTACAGTCACCTGTTCACACCAACTGCCGAGATTTCCTCGGAAGTTGATACTCTCTAACAGTGGTTCGCAGATGATGGCTTTGTGAAGAATCGGCAACTCACGGAAGATTGGCAGACGCTCATCCGTTCGCCTTTGGTTCTCCATCGTGCAGCAGATAGTAACGTGTTCGTAGCCGTTACCCCAATCCTCTGGCAGACATTGCGGAATCCGTTCAGGTCGTTTGGTGACCATGAAAAAGTGCAGGTCGTTTCGTCTGCGAATCATCAGCCAGGCATCTTCGCGCCATTCATCGGCTTCCTCTATGAAGAAGTCTGAAGTGAAGCATGTGAACATCAACGTACCGGGCGGCACTTTCCAGTTACCGTTGCGATTGCGACGGATGGGGAGATTGAACGATGCAGTCTTCGTCACGACATTTGAGTCCTTTTCAAACTCTGCGTCTCGGCGATACACATAGCAATGCTGACAGCCCTCGCTCTTTTTGTGGCATCCATGCCACAAGTTCCACATCTCACTCATCGTCTTTTCGTATATTTCGCCTTGACTATCTCGTATGAGTTTCGTGTCAGTTCCTGTAGCAAGTCATCTGGCGCAGTATATGGACTGATGCCAATCCAGTGCTTTGGCGATTCGTTATATGGATTGCCGATACAGCCATACAGCGCTTTCAGATCATCAATGCGCTCCGGCTGGCATTTCAGAGAAATGACGGAGAAGTCATTACAGTCGAAGAATGAGAACATGTGTCCCGTGGCGTAGAACACCAATACGCCTTCACCACTTTTAAACTTCTGAAAAGGCAATTTCTCTTCCACATCTGCACCTAATGACATGCAAAACTCACGATAGTCTTCTATGTTCATCTATTTCTGATTTCTTATATACCTTATTGCACCTCCGCTGCCAAAAGGATAATCAGACACGTCTTTGTTCAAATATGGCGAATCTGTTAAATGGTTACCCTCAAAGATACACCTTTCACCCTTAAATCTTGTGCCGTCTTCTGCAACAATAGTCCACTCCCAGGATTTAACTTCAATCACGCATCTAACAATGCCCTTATATATTCCAAGTACATATTTGATTTCTTGAGGGCTGTTCTTTCCAATCTTCCAATATTTACGTGTTGATTCATAAATGTCAATCCTGCGATATACCCCATTGGCTTTTGCCTGGTCAAAACTTTTATTGAGGCTAACCAATAGCAATGTGTCACCATGATTTATTTCTATCTTCGGACAGTTGTATATTGTATCGATTTCGTCAACGTCTTTAATACCTTCATCCCATTGATGATGGCCTGCAACAATATTTGCTAACTGATTCGTCTTGTTAAACTTTCTATAGGTCAACAGATCAATAAGCGTAGATTCCACAATGAATGCAACTTCTTCAGTTAGATTATGTCGTATGATAAAGAGGCCAACCTGTTTCCCTTCTCGCAGAATACTTCTTATAATGTCAAGTTTAAGACTGGTGTCGTTTTCGTTCAAAGAGTCTTTTGCGTGCTGGAAAACTCTGTTTCCCTTTCCTTTGCCAATATAGAAAATACGATTGTCTCTTGGATCGACTAAAGCATAAACATAATATGCCAATGATTCTATTGTTTGTTGATTAAACATATTTGTTTTGCTAATAATTTCTGTTTATATGACAACTGCTGTACCACTGGTGGCAACCATCAGCATGGAATTGGCCTCGCCAATGGTCTCATAGTCGATGTCGATGCCCACAATGGCATTGGCTCCCATAGCCTCGGCACGCTCCATCATTTCCTTCATAGACGTATCCTTGGCCTCGCGCAGCACCTTCTCGTAACTGCCTGAACGTCCGCCTACGATGTCGCGGATGCCTGCAAAAAAGTCTTTGACAAAATTTGCACCAATAATAGTCTCACCAGTTACCACACCCTTGTATTCGCGGATGGTGCGGCCTTCAATTGTTGGGGTTGTTGATAGTATCATAATTGCATATATTTGATTGTGTATCTGAATAATCATTGTTCTCGGATGGTCATGGAGGGCGGGCATTCGTACATCACCCTGGCATGGTTGGTCCGAATGAGCAGGCTTTCGAGATGCTGGCCTGTAACACGGTCGATGACATCACGATAGACCTGTCCATTCCGATAAACAGCATCGCCTTCCCGAGAGAAGTATTCATTCTCGGCGTGGATATGGAAGGTATGGGGCTGTAGCTCTGTGGCACGGAGTTCTCCGCACAGGTATTCGCCATCTACCCAAAGCCGTAGTTGGTAGGTGTTGGCGGTTTCGTTCTTCACACGGTAGTCGATGTAGTTGTAAGAAATGCTGGTGCCTGTGCCGAAGGGAATCTGACGGCCAAAGTCGGGGAATAAGTCAATACCGTCGTGATGATGATGTTCCACGATGGACAGTTCGCTGTGCAACATCATCCAGTGAATCAGGTTCGACAACTGGCACAATCCGCCTCCGATACCCTGAGACGGCTGTCCCTTGGCAATCGTCAGTCCCTCCTTGTAGCCTTTTTGCTCGGTGGTTCGTCCGACGAGTTTCCATACAGAGAACGTTTCGCCAGGACGAATAAGCAGGCCGTTGATATGGGTAACAGCAAGGGCAAGGTTGTTAGCCTTGTTCTCTTGCAACTGCATATTGACATTGCCCAGGCGGCGGCGAATGAGTGACTTGTGCTGATAGACGAGGACGGGCAGGGAATCTGTCGTCCTTTCCCGCGCGAAACGGATCTTGCGAAGGAAGTCCTTCAAACGACGCTTCAGTATTTCCTTTTCCATCGACATACGATAGGTGAATGGGGATATTTCGCAAAACAGTTTCCTACTCATCGTTTCTCCCAAAGTTTTTTAATCGTCGATAGCCTCGATATAGAAACTGAACGGACGGAAGCCATCGTTGCAACTGATCATCGCACTCATCGGGTTTTTCATCCAGCCATCGTAAAAGTTTCCTTCGCCCTTGGCCAGTGACTCCACGAACTCCCGCATAGAGTACCATGCGGCAGGACACATACCTTTGGGCTGCTTGCCGTCAACGGAAATCCATTGCTGGCCCTCCGTGACGTCGCAAGTATGCTCGATAGGGTTCTCATACTTCGCCATCAAGTCGGGATAGACGGTCTGGCGAATGGCAGTGATTCGCACCTTGTTCATTATTATAGCTTGCTGACGAGAGCAATCACTTTCTGCTTGGTTTCCTCGGTCTTCTGCTCGTCAATCTTGGCAGTAACGGCACCCATGTTCTCTACGCTCCAGTAGTTACAGATGTCGCGGAACTCAGCAGTAGCACCGTCATAGACTCCTGGCGAATAAGAAGACATCAGCAGAGCCATCTTCTTCACGTTGGCAGGTTTGTTGACGCAATACATACGCTGAACAGGAGCCTGAATCTGAGCGCAAAGCGTGAAATAATAAATGGGTGCAGCCAGTACTAAGACCTCTGCCTCGTTCATCAGAGGATAAAGCTCCTGCATGTCATCCTTTTGGATGCAGGCACCATTGCCCTTTGTGTGACAGTACTCACAGGCCAGACAACCCGCAATCTTCTTCTTCGACACATTCACCAGTGTCACCTCATGACCTGCTGCCTCGGCAGCGTTCTTGTACTCTTCCGCCATCCAAGCGGTGTTTCCGTTGGCTCTCGGAGAAGCCTGTATAATCAGAATGTTCATAATCGTCTTGTATTTGTTTAGTAAGAATTTGAGGGCAAAGATAGTGAAAAATCTGCAAATAATAGCCAGACCGCAGTCTGTATGAACGGATTATGCCTGATTTTTAGTAATTTTGCAGCGATTTTAACGCTGCGGGCATTGGATGCGGTCGGAATAACATGCTCCCGTTTGCACTGCCCATGCTGTAATTATGACGGACTATGAACAAGAGACTGAAGATTATTGTGGCTGATATCACCACACTGGAGGTGGATGCCATCGTGAATGCTGCCAACAGGTCGCTGCTCGGCGGTGGAGGCGTAGACGGTGCTATCCATCGTGCCGCAGGTCCTGAACTCCTGGCAGAGTGCAGGACACTGAACGGATGCGAGACAGGTCAGAGCAAGATTACTAAGGGGTACAGACTGCCCGCTAAGTATGTCATCCACACGGTCGGCCCCGTATGGTATGGCGGCAATAGGCATGAGCCAGAACTGCTTGCCTCATGTTATAACACGTCGTTGAGGATTGCCGAGGAGCATGACCTGAAAAGCATCGCATTCTCCAATATCAGCACTGGGGTATATGGCTATCCCAAGCAGGAAGCTGCCCATGTCGCACTGAGCGTGATCTTCAGACATCTGCAGACAGGTTTCCAAGGTGAAGTGACAGTGTGCTGTTTCTCAGAGGGGGACAAACGGATTTATGAGAACGCATTGAAAGAGTATAAGGACAAAAGTTTGGATATATGACTATTCACACAACATCTTTCAGGCATCTTGACATCGAAACGCTCTACGATATCCTGCAACTTCGCTCGGAGGTGTTTGTCGTAGAACAGGACTGTGTCTATCAAGACATCGACGGCATCGACAAAAAGGCCATGCACTCATGGATTGCTGAGGATGGGAAGATGGTAGCATACGCCAGATTCTTTATGAAGAACGAACGCAGGAAAATCGTTCAGATAGGGCGCGTAGTCGTGGCAAAGGACAAGCGGCGGGGGCGGTATGCCTCCTTCCTGATGCGCAGCGTCATGGAAAATGCCGGGCGTTATTTCGGTGCCAGGCATCTCTATCTTGAATCTCAGACTTATGCCATTCCCTTCTATGAGCGTCTTGGTTTCAAGGTCTGCTCAGAAGAGTTTCTGGAGGACGGTATTCCACATGTGAAGATGGAACGCGATGTATGAAACAGATTGAGATAGCAGAAAGGCAGGTCTGGGTACACCAGACAACGGAAATGCCGGAATGGATAATCATCCAGCCCGTAGATGAGCATGACCTGCAGGGACTGGATGAAGAAATCTCATGGATTAGTTGTCATTCTACGGTATCATATTCCCTTGTTGCCTTCCGTATCAACGACTGGAATTCGGAACTGTCACCTTGGAAGGCACCTGCGGTGTTCGGTCGTGAGGATTTCGGGGATGGTGCGGCAAAGACATTGTGCTACATACTTGACGAACTGGTTCCGAGGTTCAAGGGCAACCGCTATTGCCTTGGCGGCTATTCCCTTGCAGGGCTGTTTGCACTGTGGAGCGGGTATCAGACGGACGTATTCTCGCCCATTGTTGGAGTTTCACCGTCAATCTGGTTCCCCCAATGGATAGAATTTGCTGAAAGTCATCAGATGAAAGCCAACCGGGTATATCTGAGCCTTGGCGATAAGGAGCCAAAGGCGAAGAATCCTGTAATGGCGCGTGTCGGTGAATGTGTTCAGCGGATGCACGAACTGCTGGATTGCGAGAAGTTTTTGGAGTGGAACGAAGGCAACCATTTCAAGGACAATGCGCTTCGTACTGCAAAAGGCTTTGCATGGGCTATCCAATAAAAAACGTTTCCCTTTGGCTTTCGTTCTTGCGGTTTCTTTCCGCTTCCGTTTCTTTTCCGCTTGCTCACGAAAGAAACGGAAGCCGAGGATTTTGCTTTCCTCGGCTCCCTGCCATCTTTAATACAATTCTGCGAAAAGGTCGGGTTCTATCACCATGTTTCTATAGCCCTCTAACTTCGTGGTGCCTTTGAGATACTGATAGCCGAAACGGCATCGGAGGCACTGCCTCTTGTCACAATACTCACGCTGTTGTTGGATAAGTGCCTGTGTCTGTCCTGCGCTGTCGGCATTGATACCGTACTGCTGCCAGTGCTTAGTGATGGCATTCTTCTCAGCCTTGCAAATTTCAATGAAGTCGAAGGCTTGGTCACAATAGGTATCCTGCGCCATCTCACGACCGTATGCGAAGAGCATGGGCACAACTGCGTTAATGACTATCAGATTCAGACGCTCTGCACTCAGCTGGTTGATGCCCGTCCTGGTTGTTGCTCCAAAGTGGTTGTGTGTCTGCCAATAGGGGGTAGCGTTGACTTTCATAAGATTCCGTACCTTCTTCAGCGTCTCACATGTGAGCATGGTGTGTAGCGAGGCCTTGCGCTGATAGTACATGTTGGCAAGGAATGAGAAAGCAAGGTGCGGTGTTCGGTTGCGTCCGTTGCCCATCGGTTGCCATTGCTTGCCGTCAAGGGGATGGAGTGAATACTTGTGGGCAAGGTAGAGATATTCGTTGCGGAGTTTGGCAAAATAGCCCTCGTTCAGTGCATCGTGCTGAAAGCGTTCGGGAATGGTTTCGAGTTCCAATAGTCCTGCCTGTCCGAGAAAGAGGGCTTCCAATTGAAAAAGGTCATCGGCATGGAGGTCTGTAACCGACATTGGCAGCGTCTTCGCCCACTGCTCCATCAAGTCACCATTGACACCCATCCCGAAAGTGCGGGCAATGGTCACGAAATAGGCTGCACCCCAACTGCCAAACTCCTTTGCCCTGCGTCTTATTTCCTCGGTCTGCCATTCCAAACGCTCAGTCTGTAAGGCACTGAGCCATGAATTGACGGTGAGGCGGGTGCAGTTCTCCTTTACGTTCTGATGGCACACCGTCTGCCCTTGGTCGGATGCGAGTATCAAATATCGTTTTGCAACTTCCTGCGGTATCTCCATCGGCATGACGCTGACGGGTTGTCCCTCGGAGTTGATAATGTCTGTATCGGCATTGCCCACCACTGCGAGGATTACGTTGTCATACGCCTTGTCCTTGTCCATTCCGTGCAGATACCAGTCGGATGCGTTCTCGGTCACTACGACATTGCCTACCCAAAGTACACCGTTCAACTTCAACTTGGCATTGAAATAGTCGGGTGCATCGCCTCGGCGGTTGTATAGTCCTGCGTCTATGACCTCCACGACCTTTTCGTCCGTGGTCTGTCCGTTGTCTTCCATCATCTTATGCCGCCAAACGAATTGCAGTTGTCTTGTCTTGGCGGTTCTCGTTCTGCTGATTGCTTTTATCCTTGCCATTGTCTGTTTGTCTTTAGTGGTGGGAATGGTTGCCCACTCCCACCTTAGTTAATATTATGTGTGAAAGAAGTCTGCTTCTACCACTTCGCTTGTCATATCGCCAATATCGGGATGGGAACAAATGTACGGCTCATTGATTCCCGTCCATTCAACACTATAGCCTTTTGGAAAGTTGGTGTCGATAAAGGCATTTACCAACTCCGAATCCAAATCGTCAAGTCCGCTATAGTCCCCATAGCAGAGGGGTGCTATTGCCCATGTGGGGATGATAAATCGTCCTGCGTAACACATCTTCCCTTTCTGTTAGAGTTCAACAATAAGTAAACGCTTCTCCATTGGCTCACCGGTGTACGGCTTGCGCTGATTTACCCAAAAATGGTGTGCGCCAAATCCCCAAATGAAGTTCTTCTCAAATACGCTTCTGTATGGGCTGAACTTCAGTGCCCTTTCGAGGTCGTGGCGGTCTCTCTGCAGCAGGATAAGGTTGCAGAATCTCACGAATACTTCTGCGGTGGCTTCACTTTCCCACTCGCAAATTAGGTTCTCAATCTGTACTTTCATAATGTTGTAAATTTTATAAGGTGAATATTAGAGTTTGCCCATTTCATGAAATGAATAGAAGGCACCGTCCGTTACGATTACATGGTCGAGGAAATACACTCTCATTATGGAACATGCGTTCTTGATTGCCGTTGTCAGCGTATCATCTGCCCTGCTGGGTGTAAGGCTTCCGCTGGGGTGATTGTGTACGGCTGCGAGGATGGTGGCATTATTGAGGACTGCCTCACGCATAATGATTCGGATGTCGGCAGAGGTCTCAGTAATACCGCCAATGCTGATACGCTCTGCTTTCAGAAGTTTGTAGTTCTGATTCATCAACAGTACCCAAAATTCCTCGTGGTTGAGGTCTTGCATCTTCGGTAGCATGTAGTTGTAGATGCGTGTGGCGGTGCTCATGTCGGGGCGGAGTTCTGCGGTTGCTAATTGTCTGCGCTTGCCTAACTCAACTGCAGCCATAATCTTACATGCGGTCTGTGTGCCTACACCTTCAATGTCATCAAACTCGTCGAAACGTGCCTTGCCCAATGTGTTGAGGTTGTTGTTGAACTTGCCCATAACGTGCTTGGCAATATCCACTGCACTGTACTGCTGCGTTCCACTGCCAATGAGGATGGCTAATAACTCTGCGTCCGTAAGGCTGTCAGTGCCTAAACGCTGTAGTTTCTCGGTGGGTCTGTCCTCAATGCTCCATTTGCTGATAGGGAGTCTTAATGTTGCTGTTGCTGCATTCATAATCAGTTGTATTGATAATTTGATGTTCTACGATATGTCTTTGTCTTGGCGAGAAAGAGGGTCATCCGCACGTCTGCCCCTGCTGCCTGCATCTGCTCGATAAAGGCATTTGCGGTGGCACAAGTGGTGCAAATGTCGTCTATCAGCAACACACGCTTGCCGTTGAAATAGTCGGTGTCTATCTGCACGTTGCTCTTTTGTCCGTGCTTCTTGCTGATATGCACTTTCTCACGCTTGCCGATAACTTGGATATGCTCAAAGCCGTTGATTGCATTGCACATGGCGCACACGTCTGCGGAAAACCTCTTGTATCTGCGCTTGTTGGTCTGCTCGCAACTGGCAGGGATGCAGACTATGACGGTGTTTGTCAAGTCCATTGCGGAAAGGGTCTTGCCCACAATCTGCGCTGCCCACTTGGTTGCATACTTCCTGCCTGCCTTGAAGTCGAGCAAGTGGCGCATAGTGTCCTGCGTCTCGAAGTCTGCATGGCGCATATAACGCTGCGGAGTGTACTGCATAATGGCGTATTTGAACATATCGGAAGAGGGTTAGAGGATGATACGTGCAAGGAATATCACCGTCCAGAAAGCGGCTACTATGAGCCATAGGACGAGGTTCACGACTGCCTTGAAGCAATGCCACAGGATGCGGAGTGTCCGAAGGATGGTGCGGAAGAGGAAATTACCCATAGCCGCTAATGTTGTTGTACTGTTGTATGCCATAATCTTTATTTTTTATGTGGATCCAGGAGCTGTGAAGTGAAGTTCCTAATGAACCAATCCGTTTCCTCGAATCCACCGTTTTTTTTTGCGTCTCCTATCGCCGTTTGTTTGTTCCTGCGGCCCGATCAAAGGTAGCAGAATTGGATTCGCAAAGTTTTTTCGGCGAAATACTACCCCCTTGCGGGTGTGGAGATTTCCCCGAAACCCCTTGGGGCTTGAAACTTTGCCATTCCAATTTGCGTTTTACCTTTGCCACAGGAACAATCAAACATCAGGCGAGAGGGGACAAAAGCGGTGCGTTCGAGGAACGGATTCGCACATTCAGGCTACTCCCGTTCCCCCTCTTCGCGAAAGCGAACTAAACTTTTGGCTGATTGGGATTATATGCTCGTAAAAGCAACCAGAACAGAGCGGATGAGAATAAGAAATCGGTTGTCCTCACCTGCAATACTGAATGCCCCCAGCGGTTTCCAGTTTGCAAGTGAGGACAGCCGTTTTCTCTCGTCCGCTGACAGTCGGGTGTGTCTTATAGCCTTATCAGTGTCTTGCACACCGACAAGGCTGTAAGAGTTGCCCGACGACATTAATGCTTTTACGACGGTCGAGTGTGCTTTTCGGTATCAGACAACGGTGTCTGAGTCTGACGATTGACTATGAAGCGTATTGGCTTACGATAACTTGACGCTTCCTTTGGCTTGACATTACAGATTGCGAAAGCCTACATACAGGAAAAGGGGACAACCACAATTCAGTGTGCGCGTCGGCTGAAGCGAACGTGTTCGTCCAGACGGTGGCACTCTGAATTGCGGTTATTCCCCAGATAGCCCGAAGATGTCATCTGCCCGTCTGATGACTGCTTCGGGCGGCAATACCCGCTTTCGCAACCAAACTTTGGGCTGACAAGCGAGTCACGTTATTATGTCCTACGATTCATATACGCATCAACGGGCTTTCAGACACATCGGGAAAGGACACCAATACAGATGCAGACCAGAAATATGATGCACCGATGCCGTGCAGTTGTGTCAATCTCTGATTGTTCAGCAACTACACACCGTCGGGGCTTCTTTTTTCCTGCATCAGCGATAGCCCTAAAAAGTGATTGTCCTTAGCATAGCCGATACCTCGGCCATCCTAAGGACAATCTCTTAGGGGCGTAGTCAATCCCTTTCCCGACTAACAATTTGGCTACTCTGTACCAATGTTAAATCTTTCGGCGGACTTGAATTTTTTATCGTTTTTCCTTGTTCATTTCAACAAAAAGCAGTACCTTTGCATCAGCAATTGAAAGCCAATAAGGAGTTATGTGGCTCCCCGCAGACCTCGGAAGAATGATGAAGCCGTTGAGTCTCTAATTCGTAACCCCTCTTCAAAAACTGATTTCCGTCCTATTGGAAATCAACAAGTTATAACAAAT
>Ga0256407_10000437_pt1 | contig 100083 bp, 86 predicted proteins | sample RumenRJG_04DNA_FD_193489 | JGI IMG/M metagenome (GOLD analysis project Ga0256407, IMG submission 193489) | Bovine rumen microbial communities from Lethbridge, Alberta, Canada - RJG_04 | ecosystem: Host-associated > Mammals > Digestive system > Stomach > Rumen | place: Canada: Alberta... | reverse complement strand
TGGACCGCTTCACTCTGGCGCTCAACGCGGGCTCGACTGCGTACGGTTCCACAGACGCTTCTGCGCTTCTGGCGGACTTCACGGTTGCTTCTGGCAAGTACCTCGCCATCCGTCCGCACATCGAGGCTCAGGTCGATCGCAAGACGGCTAACGCTTCGGCGCAGGCTTTCGGTAAGCTCTCGGTCCGTAGCACGGATCCTGCGTATGTCGTGACGCAGGAGGATAAGGATCTCGCTGACTCCTTCACCCTCAAGTTCGTCGGCTTCACGCTCGACGCGCGTTACAACGAGGACAACAAGCGTAAGACCTCGATTCGTCTCGAGATCAACCGCCGCAACATGTCTTTCGAGCTTCCTGCTGGCCGCAACTTCGTCATCGACTTTGCGATCGGTCAGGAGGGCGCGACGAACGCGGCTGCGCGTCTCGCTCAGGTCGAGCACATCGGTCGTGACGGCAACAACGTCCGCATCATCACCGAGACGCTCCGGAACGTTCACGATCAGCGTCTTCAGCTCGGCAACGGCGCTGCGGCGAATGCTGAGATCGCTTCGGCCTACGCCGCTGGCGACATGGTGCACCAGACCGCGTACTTCGACTCGCTCGATTTTGGTACGGGCTTCCTCGCGATCCGCAGCGCGGATGCGACGGGTGACATCAAGCAGTTCGTTAAGGTTCGCCTGAACAAGATCGTGACGGGTCTCCTCACGACATCGCTCCTGCAGCAGCAGCTCGCTCCTGGTTCCCAGGTCACGTTCCGCATGCTCACGAGCCCGTTCATCCTCGGCGCGATCCTCAGCTGCCACCACATCCACGCGCACCTCGACAACCTTGACGCCAAGGGTCAGGGCGACGTTGAGTTCGTACTCAACCTCGACTGCGGTGCGAAGCTTGAGGTTGTCACCTGCACGTTCAACAGCATGGTCAACCGTATCGTGCTCGTCCCGATGTTCGAGTCGGCCCCTGCGTCGGTTCTCAACTTCTCGACGAACTACGATCAGGGTACCCTGGTTGGTGCGATCACGCTCGGTGCGGATTCGAGCTCGGCTCACAACCGTATCTTCTCGACGACCCGTGAGTGCACGATTCCGACTAACGTTGTCGGTGCCGTGATCGAAGTGGAGGGTCTGGGCGATCCTCGTGTCTCCATGGACTACCCGGGTATCGTTGAAGCCTCCTCGGAGGACAACGGCTAAGTTGTTAACCTAGTTGGTTAACAACGATCCGTGATTCAAGTAGGACCCCGGACACCCTGTTGAGGGGTGTCCGGGGTCCTATGATTTTTTCTTTTTTGTTGCTAAGGCAAAAGAAGAGATGCCTTTTCTGACAGCTCTCCCTTAGCGCCTACTTGATAGACGCTTTTTCGATTACACGGTAGATGTCGTAGCCGTCTACTTGTTGTTCGAGATCTATCAACTCGCACACAGTATCCTCTGGAGGAGGGATGACTTTGTTAGCGGAGTAGTACTTATCAAGTCGAACGAAGTAAGGGCGACCATCCTTGCCACCTGCAACCTTGAATCCCTTATGGTCTCCTTTGGTTGAGAAAGCAATGGCGAGATCTGTGCAATCACTGTCAGAGCAGTACACGACAACTGAAGACGATTCGGTTATCCCGAACATCTTGGTCACCTTGTCTGACAGGATCATCCTTCCATCATGTCGCATAGTCACCTCAGGGATGAGACCCTTACGGCGTTTGCGCAGATGTTGCCTCTTGGCCCACCAGCTTCTCAGCTTGTAGAGCAGAGACTTCTTCTTGGGTTTATTTTGTTTCATGATTAGAATCCTGAGTAGAGTAGTGCTTTACAGCAGTACTCGAGTTATTGTTTAGGGCAAATATGTGATATATGCCTAACATTAACTTGGATCAAACATTCAAAAAAATAACCCGCCCACAAGGGGCGGGCCATCTCACTCACCTTGTTTTCGAGGTTTGGGTTGGGGATTACACACCTCAAGTGTTTTGAGGTCTTCTGCGACCACTACTTCATTATCTCGGTATCTTCCTTCATGTTATTCAGGACGTTCTGCACGACCGCGACCATAGTCGCGAAGTCAATTGCATCATCGCTGAATCCTACGACTTCCCATCCATGGAACCAGAGCTTCCCGTCAACATAGACAGAGACATCGAAATCAAACTTGTGTGCATCCGCAGGGATCTTGTCAGACTCCTGGGCAATGTGATCCTTAGAGATCTCATCCCACGGAGACTCGACCTTTAGAGAAGAGATATCGAGCTTGTGAGCACCGACACCTTCTTCCTTCAGTTTGGCGCCGTACACGCCGATGATCTGATAAGCCGCTTCCTTGACGGATTTGTAGTTCATGCCTTCGGCCGGGCGATGATCCTTAGGAACAGGGATCACGACGTTGTGATGAGTACGGCCGTTGATACGGACATTGACGATCACGATAGGGTCATCATTCTCCTCATCGGACTTGACAATATCCTCATGTTTCTTGACGCTAAGCGTCTGCATGTACGGATCGATCGATCCGAACTTAAACGGAAATTCCATGATTTTCTCCTTAATCTTTAGTCATCAGTGTACAAATCCACCGCGATAGGAGTGTTCTCAAATACCCTATACACGATAGGCTTAACATCGCACCAATCAAGTCCACCAAGACCGCAACCGATTCTCGGAATAGCGATATGACAGAGGTTGATTTTCATGCTCAGAACTACAAGTTCCTTGAGACCTTTCTCAACCCATTCGAGCTTAGAAGGGTTCTTCCAATCATCCTTGGTTGCTAAGCATGCAATGCACTTGTTGGGTACGTGCTGTATACAGACCACCCCTCCAGGTTCGAGACCATCAGGATAGCTAGGACAAGCTCCTTCGCAGAAGGACTTGTAGATCTTGAACATCTCAGGCCATTTGTTCTTGGCTTGAAGAGCAAGCCCTTTTCCCATCACTCCTTTACAGTTGACAGGAACGACGATGATCGGGGCTGTACTCTCGAGAATGTCACCACTGACTTCTCTGATCATAGATCAAACTCCAGTAGAGCCGAATCCGCCCTCTCCGCGGTCAGTGTCAGTATCAACCTTGTCAACCTTGACAGGCCAAGCCTTGTACACAGGAGCGAGAACTAGCTGAGCGATCTTGTCACCGGCTTTGATCTCATGATAGGTCTTTGGTGCAACTCCAATACCAACTTCTATCATCTCTCCAGTGGTACTCAAGTGTTTCTCAGTTAGCTGAACACACTCGTTATTGAGATACATAAGGATTACTCCTATCTCACCACGATATTTGGAATCGATGGTTCCAGGAGAGTTCCACACTGTAACTCCTTTGAGTGCTAAACCTGAACGAGGACGGACCTGAATTTCAAATCCTTCAGGAATCTTGCAACGCAGTCCAGTCTTTACAAGCTGAGGAATGCCCTTGTGAAGCTTAACATCCTCGATGGCGTACACATCCATCCCAGCATCACCTTCGTGAGCATAGGAAGGAAGCTTGGCATTAGGAGACATTAGTTCGAACTCGAGCTTGATACCATTGATTTCCTCAGCGGTCCTTTCACGGTACTTCTCGTCCTCTTCCATGCGCTTCTTGAAGTCGTTGATCATCTTGGTGCAATCAACACCGGCGAACACGTAGTTCTTCTCTTCACTCATGACTAGGTCTCCTTAGACGATAGCGAGTTTGCCCTTGGCCATCATGTAGCTGATGAACGCAGTCTTGATCGCGTTAGCCTTCTGGGTCTTCGAGAGTTTCTTGGTAGTGCAGATGATCTCATCGGTATCATCACCGAAGAGGATGATCTGCGGTTCAGGGATACCATCGTAGTCTCTGTAGCTAACAGAGAACTCCTTGTCACCAACCGTGACGATGTGAATAGCATCGACATCGCACAGTTCACTGTACTCGACGCTGACGTCAGCACTCGTGTGGATCTTGAGGATTGATTTCTTCATTTGTTTTCTCCTAGTAGTTTGGTTAGGTTTTCTTTTTAGATGATGGAAGTTCTGTTGTCGACAGGCTCCTTCAGGTTGGAATTCCTGCGTAGAGCTGCCTCAGCCTGACACAGGAAACTTATAGCATCAATGAAGTGAGCGCAGTGCTAACTCACTTTGTCCCACACTTATACTCCACTTTAACCTCAATGTGAGAAACGTCCACTATTCCTTGTTTAGCTGTGAAGGTGTGGTAGGACCTACGGGATTCGAACCCGTGACCCTGCCATTAAAGTGACATGCTCTACCAACTGAGTTAATCGCCCGAATTCTTCAGTTGCCAAATTCTAGTAAGTTGAAAGCTTTATGTGAATTGCACTGTTTGCAAATTTCTAAATATTGCGGATTCTTATCTGGGTCGTCACAGAACTGAGAATACTTGTAATAATACCATACAAATTTTTTAACTATCTCCGACGGAATAGATGATACATTACTGCATGTAGGTTTAACGCATAAAAGTAACTTATCAACTACATTTCTATCCGGACCAAGAGGGAGTTGAGCATAGTTAATTGGTATCAACTTGAATCCAAATTTGCTCCAAATCTTTTGGTTTATCAGGTTATCATCTTCAACTTCACAGAATAACCATTCGCCGACTTTTTTGCGAGAGCATGCCTCTCTCATAAGTTCTGTAGACAACCCTTGTCCTCTATACAAAGGATCTACGCATGAAAATTCAGCAACAGTACATTCGATACTAGGGAATTGGTAGAATATGTAGCATGCTACGAATTTATCATCAATTTCGGTGAAGAATAAATTATACATTCCAGTATCTTCACTAGAGTTCTTTAATAGGTCTATGTACGCTTGCAGACTACCGATTTCATCCCTAATAAACGACTTAGCGAATACATCGTAGTAAAAGCATTTCAACTTATCAAAATGCTCTTTATTCCCAAGTCTAAATTCTACTATCTTCTTATTCATGACACTTCTCCAAGTTGATTGGTGGCTCTGACTGGACTCGAACCAGCAACCAGCGGATTAGAAATCCGCTGCACTGTCCTATTGTGCTACAGAGCCATCCTGGTTACACTAAAGATTTAACTTGCAACGAGAGAAGTTCTTCTCTCAAGAACTTGCACGCAAGAACCGTGGATTTATCAGTTTTATCCAAATTTGGGGCAATTTCTGTATTGTCTATTGCTACGACATTAAACTTGTTGATTATCCACATTACAGATTCCAGCAACTTATTGAAAGTTATACCTCCAGCTTCAGGTGTTCCTGTTCCTGGAAATTCTGCAGGATCTAGTACATCCATATCAACTGTCAAGTATACAGGTGTACCCTCAGGAAGTAATAAGTTTTTTACAGCATCTACTGTAAACATGTTTGTGCTGACCTTATTACTTTCAATGAACTGATACTCATCTTTGGAGGCGGATCTTATACCGAATTGAAATATTCGGTTGTCACCTACTAGATCATAACACCTTTTCATTATACAAGCGTGCGACAACTTTACTCCGTTATAACTGTCCCGAAGATCAGCATGTGCATCTAGATGTATTATCTTAAGCTCACTAAATTTCTTAAATGCAGCTTTTACTGCTCCAAGAGTAACAAGATGCTCGCCTCCTATTAGGACTGGTATCTTTCGATCGTTAAGAATAGAAGAAGTTGTGATTTCTACTAAATCCACCATCTTTTCTTGAGAATCATCTATAAATTTTAAGTCTCCGGCATCGTGTACCTTAATATCATTAAGATCTTTGTTCTGGTACACGGAGTATGTTTCTATCCCGAAAGATTTTTCTCTTATGGAAGATGGACCGAGTTTAGCACCATTACGAAAACTTGCTGTTGCATCGTAAGGTGCTCCGAAAATAACGATATTCGAGGTGTGATAACTCGAATTCGCTCCTATGAAATTCATGATACCTCCTAGTTAATTGGGTGATTGGTAAGATAACCATACTAAATGAAGTATGGCATATGCCTTAAAAAGTGACTCGTGTATCCGATTGGACCATCTATCTGGCTACGAGGAAATCCCCGTCTATTCCGAATTCAGATTATCACATATCGGGGCAGAACTTGCCGATTAGTTAACTACTAATGGTTCATCAGAGCTAATTCGGGGCTGTTGAAGCATAAGTAAGAACTGAAGGGCGTTGCAGCCCGTGCGCTGTAGCACGCTCATCATTCTATCTTACATCTGTCTGAGTTTTATAACTCCTCATCTACACGAGTCAAAGAGGGATAACCGGATTTACGCACCGGATTTTCACGATTTCTCACTAAGCCGCCGTTAGATGACCGAGGAACATATCTGTAAACCCCGGCGCAGGTGTCAGCTAACTTAGATTCGTCGATGTAGCGTGTTAACGAAAGGAGAGGGTACAACCCATTCACCTGCAGCAAACACCAGTGATGGGAATGGCACCGGTGTATTTCAATGAGCACTACGTCAGACCGCAGCTGCCAATTGTTGTTCAATCAGTCTGTCCATCTCAGCATATCCAGGTAGTCCAAAATACTTTTCAGCAAGTTGGACTGAATTGGACTTGAGATAGATGTAACTGTACAGAAAATCCTGAACTCTTTCAGACATGAATGCCATCGCTTGTTTACGTTTCTCAGCCTTTAGACTCTCGTTATTGTAGATCGCAAGACCTGCAGCAACTTCTGGAATAGCATCAATCTGTTCGATTGTTGTAGGAACAGGTTTGATTAGAGCTTTCCTATCTTTAGCTGGAAGAATGTACAAGATTGTAGCCAACTTGGTTTCCCTGGTACAGTTGAGCATACTCATCTCAGAAGGGTACATGCTCGACACGTCGATGTCGCACACTAGTTTGTGGACGTAAGAGATGGCATCTGAATCTATCAAGATGGAGACTCCTGTTCCCTTAGTCAAGTCTGGCGATAGAACTTGACCACCTTTGTTGAAGATGTACTTGTCCCACGGATCATCCATACGTTCACCTACTGATCCAGGTACTCCTTCAGGATCAAGGTAGACAAAGAACGAGTTCTTCAACATAACAGACTGTTTGTTGAAATCCTCTGGCATGGAGTCACCAATAAGCATCATCATAGTACGGATGTCGTTGTTCTTTAACTCCAGTGTACGGAGCAGAACAACGTCGACGATGTTGTACACGGTGTATTCAACCTTGTGCTCACGCTGCATGATGTGGTGGTCGGCGTTCTCATTGAACTCCATCTTTCCTGTACCTAGTTCCTTATCACCTATCGCGTTAAGCGTGTAGGAAGGTTCTCTGGTTTGGGCTTTACGTATGCGACCGTACATGCACATGGCATCAATGTACCTGGTGTAATCTGTGAGATGTAACCAGGACCAGTTGTCCGTGATATGCTCACCTGTCTTATCCTCTTTCCACCGGCAGACTCGGTATTTCTTTGGGATGTCAGATGAGCAGAGTACATCACACGGATCGATGTTCCTGTACGTTAGACGTTCTAGGATGTAGGGGATATCGTAAGCAATGTTCCAGATCGTTACGAAATCAGGACGACAAGTGTGGATGTTGTCGAAGATCCACTTGATCAGTGAGACTTCATCATCCAAGATCTTGACATGAAGCTGGATAGGAGGAGCCTTCTCGTAAGCTGCTTTAGGCTTCTTGTCTAAAGCATTGTGGAACGTTGGCTCTACAGTCTTCGTCCATAAGTCTTCAACTTCCTTGACAGTGTGCTCACCTCGTTTAAAGATGAGTACCTTGTCTTGATGGATGCCTAGTTTACGAGAGAGCATGGACTTGACAGTTGCGATGTCTTGTCCATACGGAACATGCTCGTCGAATACTTCCAATAGAGATACAACACGTGCTTCGGTTTTAACGAAGTAGTCTGTGCCTAACTGGAGAGAGCCTTCTGTTATCGGGATGAACGCGTTACTGAAGAACTCCTTGAGTACACCGACATAAGTGTTCCCATCTCCATTGACGAAAGTGATCAGGATGATCTGGTTGGTTCCATTGACGTCCGTCTCAATATCAAGGAACCCGACGTTGTAGGACATCGGTTTACGATCACCGTTGAGTTGCTGAAGACGGTGCTTCATCCTCACACCGAAATCAATATCCGCTCCGTAGACATACGGAGACGACATCTGCTCACGCAGTTTAACGAACGGCATGGATCGCCATCTAGGCTGAGCAGGATCCTGGTTGAGCGCATTCCAAATTGTTTCACCTCGGAAGAGGTACCTTGTTGTATACTCATCCAGTTCCGACTTGGGAGACCACTCTTTCTTCTTAGTGTAGATTCTGTACTCTGGTTTAGTGACGTAGATGTTGACAACTGGGTTGTCTACTATCTTCATCACCGACTGACCAGTTTCGATGTTCTTCAGGAACCCCACATAAGCGTCAGTGGATTTGTCTACACGGATGTATTCTCCGTGCATGAAGTACAGATCTGTCTTGTACTTGGGTTTCTGTTCTACACTCATTTAAGGGCAGTCCTCCACATCAACATAACATCTCAATGGCATACAAACACCGCGCCTTTCTGTTTAGGACACCATTCTTGACGTTTAGTGTAAACTTCGTTCTCGGGAATAGACCTTCCCCACTGTTCACCTGGAAACTGACACTTTCTGCAGTGATAGCTTGGACCTGTGATACCACATGTGTACACTTTGTCCTTGCACATCCCACAGTTCTCTGGAAGTTCTTCCCAAGCGAACGCTTTAGGTGAATCCTCGCCACCTTTTCTTCCTAAGAAGAAGTTTTTCATTGACTCTAGGAACATTGCTATTCTCCTTAAGACAATAGGGTAGATTATGGAACCAAAATGTAGAAAAACACCCTCACACGTCCTGAAACGGAACGTGTGAGGGTTATGGAGACAGGAAATTACTTTTGTTCTTCAGGCTTACCCTGCAAGGATTCGGCAATTGCTTTTGCTTCTTCCTTAGTTATCTTTCGATAAGGGTTGCCTTTGATCATGGCGACCTTGTCAGGCCCCTGCCTAATGAGGACGTACGGCTCAAATTTCTCTGGCTCAACGAGCATGTACTCGGCAGCAGAGATTGTCTTGATTGGATTGCCCTTGATGTCGATGTCATCGTAGCAACCATCATCGGCCATAGTCGGGATATCCCAGTGAACCTGGACGTAGGCAATAGGAGCTCCAACGAAATTCTTGTTGAACTCCTCCTTACTGCCACGACCAGTCATGAGATAGCCAACGAGCAACCTGCGAGCAAGGGCAGAGGTAACTCCCTTACCCTGCTTCGGATCGTCATTGAACTTGTCTAGCTTACAGACAGAGACACACTTGTATCCGTTGTAACGCTTGAGGATGTCGATCAGCTTCTGAAGAAGATCGCTGACCTGTTTGCGCTGAGGAGCCCAGACTATCTCGCCGTCTTTGGATTCCTGTTCCTGTTCAGCAGACTGAGGGGCTGCTGGCTCTTTCTGTTCTTCGGATGGTGTCTCTTGCTGTTCCATCTTTAGCTTTCCTTGTTTGAGTGTTTAAGAAGTCCTGCTTCGAGAAGTATCCGTTCCCTGCTGCGCTTAGAGAATGCATATCCGACTGCTATTGCATCTGCGCTATGCTCATCCATAAGCATCTCAACCGTCTTGTTCTTGAACTTGATAGACGGGTTGCTAAGTATGGACTGTTGGACGGACAATTTCCCATTGCCACCGTTACCGGTGATTTCCTGTTTTGCGATCTTTGTCTGGATGATCTCCATGGGCTTGCAGAGTACATCGTAGCAAGTCATGCGAGTCACGCAGTGCCACATCGCAAGTGCGGCATGTGCCATAGGACGCTGTGGATTGAAGAAGATGTCTTCCACCACAATGTAGTCTGGCTTCTCCTCCAGCATGATGTCTGTGAGCATCTGTCTGAGCAAAGCGAGTGATATCGTCCTCTTGGAGAATCTTTCAGTCTCTTCTCTGTGATCAGACTTGTCTGCTGAAGGACCAGGGTGGAACTCGCCTATCTTTGAAACAACGACGTCGCCGGAAGACGGGTCGTACTCGAGAAGCGTCCATCCTGTATTGGTCAATCCAGGGTCAATCGCTAGGATTTTGATTACACATTTTTTCATCTTGCTCTCCGAAGAGACCTACACAAGATGAAGTGCAATGTCTACATAGAAATTGACTGGTCGTTAAAAAATAATGGTAGGATGCTGGTAGACACTAAGTCTACCAACACCCCGTTGTTGCGTGCGGTTCACACTTACTTCTTCTTGTTGAAGAAGTCATCCATCTCCTTACCCACAGAGACGAGCACGCCGTCGTCTCCCTTCATCGCCTTGCCCCAAGGGAGATTCAGCGTCGCCTTGACAACGCCATACTCGATCTTGTGGATCGGCTCGTTCGTCGCAGGATTACGGCGATTCGTCTCGCGGCGGGCGATGAAGTCGATCTCCTGTGAGAGGTTGCCCTTGCCGAGACGGACATGGACGTTCTGGCCCTTGGACTTGATCGAGATGTCCTTCGCAGCCACAATCGCGTCGGAGCAGATCTCCTGCAGTCCCGTCGTGACAGACTTCACGACTTCATCAGTGATACCCTTCTCCTCGAGGAGAGAGTCATACTCCGCCTTGCGGAGGTCGATGACTACACCATCCTTGGTGATCGTCTTGGTTGCCTTCTTACCGAGGAACTTGATCTCCTCAGCGACAGGCTTCTTGATTTCAGTTGCCATGTTTGTTTCCTTTTGTTGTACAACAGCCCAACAGTTTATCTGTTGGGCAAGATCGTAATGTATACCTGAATCTCACTTGGAGAGTTGAGCGTTCAACTCTTCGAATGTGATGATTGGTATGTTGTGCTTCCTAGCATACAGCATCTTGGTGGACGTAGATGTAGGAGAAGCACTGACGAGATAGTCGGCTTGCCTGATGTTGTCAGTCGGATAGCCTCCGGCATCCATAACGAACTGCTCGAGTTCCTTACGAGGTTTAGGCAATGCTCCAGTGAAGCAATACTTCTTCCTCGAACCTATGTCCGCAGGTTTCTTATGGACGAACAGGTTATAATAGGACTCGAACAACTCAGCACCTCCTTCAATGATGAAGTCGGTCACATGTCTGGCTGCTGTGGTATTTATACCAGGAATCTTGCATAGATCCGCATACAGCTCGTCTGGATCGGATTCCATCAAAGACATAATGTCTCCACGGTATTTTATTACCTTCTCTGCGAACGACCTGCTTGCCATAGGGATGCAGAGGCTCGCAAATATAGCGACATCTTCCTGTCCGACATTGACAGCTCGCTCAATCTCAGACATCAGAACATGGATCTCATGGGCTGTGAATCCCTTGGCTAGAAGGATTCTTTTGTCCCAAGCTTCCATGCAGAAGTCTATGATCGTAGCAATGTGTAGCTCACGTACAAGCCGTTCGACCATGCTCGGACCGATGCCCTTGATACCAAGTTCATCCAGTCCTTTAAGGATCTTACTCGTGCATCTACCAGGACAAGTCTGGTTCAGACAGATCATGTCGGGTTCCTCATACACAACATCCTGCCCACAGACAGGACACTTGGTAGGAAGTCTGCACTTGATAATCGGGGAGTCGTCCTTCTCGACCTTGACGATCTTCGGTATAACTCCACCTCTTCTCACGATGCTGATCCTGGAACCTGGTGCTAGATTGTTGTCGGCTACGAACTTGGCATTGTGGCAAGTTGCTCTAGTCACATTAACCCCGTCGATGTCGACAGGATCAAACTCTGCAACCGGAGTTATTGCCTCATTGCCAACCTGCCAGACGATCTTCTTAACAGTTGTCTGATACTCGTCATCCCTAAATTTCAGAGCAATTGCACTGTGAGGATGATGAGCAGTCACACCGAGAGACTCTCCGTATTCATCATCCTGTAGTCTGCAGACTATTCCGTCACACGGAAGTTTATGATAATTCCTAAGCTTCTTGATGATCCCTTGCTCAGAAGCAGCAATATACTTCAGAGACAGAGTAAGCTCTTTAGCTCTATGCATAACCCAAGTTGCTACAGGAACATGTCTTCCTGCAAACATCAGGTTGCTTAGAGTGGAATTACCAGGACTCAGATTGGCGAACCCCGCTGCTAGGTTCCTAGGTGTCTTATACTCTGCGAACTCAGGATAGGAGTTCTTGAGTTTCTCGAACCTGGGGAACGACACAATGAGTTCACCTACATGACGAGTTTTCATCCAATGTTCTGACCTAATTACAGAACTCATCATCGCATCTACACCGCTGAACGACACACGGACGTCTATCCAAGGAGCGAGATGTGTTATGTCGTTACCGACTTCGCCATCTCCTCTTGTGATAAGTCTTCCGTTGACGATCTCCAAACTGAGTCCGTCGTATTTTGGAGAGAAGCAGAACATCTCGTTCTCGCTCCTGGCAACCTTGGTACACCACTTGACCAAGTCTTCCCAACTATACACCTTGTCAAGACTCAGCATGGGTTTAACATGCTTAACCTTAACTCCAGCATTAGTTTTCTCCGAGATCTTTGTCACAAGCGGATGGCCCGGATCGAGTTCCTTCAACTCCTCAACTAGTTTGTCGTAAGTGAAGTCATCGATGATTGGACCTTGATCCTGCTTGTTCCAGTAGAAATCGTTGGCAGTGGATATCTGCTTTTCAAGCTGCGCTATGCGAGTCTGTTTAGCTTCTTCATCACTCATTGATTCCTCCGACTAAAATTTCACATGCCTTGATGGCACCCTTCTCTGTTTCGAACGTAGACAAGAACCTAGACGAATGACAGAAGCATGCGTCAGGTATTCCGCTAACATCCCTAAGGATCTGTCCAGACTTACCGCCCCACTCTTCAGGGAACCTGATCTTGGTTTCGTATTTACGCTTGAAGGTAGGCGATAGTCTAACATGGTACTGACCATCTCTAGGATAGATTGCTCCAAGTACTTCATGATGAAGCTGGGCATACGAGTAAAACGAACAGTACCTTTTGAGAAGGATGAACTTCCCATCAAGTATCTTGGCGGATTTCTCAACGATATCGAACGACTGAATGTCGGCTTTCACCTGCTCAATCGTACGCTCGTATATCTGCAGAACTACAGGGAGTATCTTGATGAACCTCGTGAACATAGCCTTATTATCCCTAGGCTCTTTCCAAGTAGGATTGAATGCTGAGACGAAAGCTAGTTTAGAGGTCTCGATGTAGTCCGGTATAGGATAACCGTTGTCGTTGGCTTCGACTGCGTAGAACAGTCTGTGCCTAAGACTATCCAGCATTACTCCAGACATGATCACATCGTTGAGAATCTTACCGCAGGCAGCCATGGGAACTCCGTTGGGGTAGAAGACCTTCTCTCGATCGTGATGATCGTATCTTCCTCCACCAACGTCATAGACAACAGCGCAAGTCTCGTTGAGATAGTCGACATCTCGAGACCTGACGATGTGTACATCGTAACCCAACGGTTTAAGTTCATGTACAAGAACAGCCGTTGCCAGTAGTTCATCTGCATGGAACTCACCGTTATGAGTACCGAGATTGATCCGTTTATACGGATGCTTGTCTCCAACTTCCATGAGCCGGAGTATTAAATCTGATTGTTGCATCGACATCTTCCTTGGTAAATAACCATAAGCGTAATATATGCCTGATGATGTACTGGAATAAACAAAAAAGAAATCCCCGCTGGATGCGGGGCTCTTTCAGCTGCAATTTGCAGCTATCCTACTTCTGCGTCTCGAACACGACATAAATCGTGTCGAAGAGATTAAGCCTCTCTTTGACTGTGATTTTGGCTTCGTTGATAAGGGCGGTGACTTCATCGCATATGCGCTTAAACTCATCACTATCCTCGTCCCACAATCCGTTGAAATACATAGTGAACTTGGACTCATTGGAGTCAATCGCGTTCATCATGTGCTCATAAGAGAACTTGACCTGAGGAATGTTTACGAGCATATTCCGTTTCTCAGGTCCAACGCGCTTGTACTGGATAGCGCTAACGCTGTCCATGTACATGATTTCGTCGAAATCGTCCTCATGGCGTACTTCTATGCAATCGCACAGTTTGCGGGTCGTGAATTCCTTAAACTTTTTAACCAGCACAGCAGCAGTTTCCTTAGTCATCATGGACTCCTTTCTGTTTTGTTTCGGTTAGACTATGCGTGTAATATACATCTAACCAAAGTTGAAATACATTTTTTCGTACATCAATTAGCCATCGTCTAGATAACAATTGGAGGTAAAACGAATGTTCTGGAAATCAGTAACACTCGACAACTACATACCTTTCACTCACAGTGGAATCAAGCATGTAGACATTGACTTCTCCAGGTGTGCAAATGCAGTAGCTATTCTCGGTGGTAACGGATCAGGTAAGAGTTCTCTGTTGAGAGCACTTACTCCTTATCCTAGCGTTAGGACTGACTTTGGACCTGGAGGCAAGATAGTCAAGGTACTTTCCCACAATGGAAAGATCTACGAACTTACCAGCGACTTCAGCAATACAGGATCTCCTCATTCGTTCAAGGTGGATGATGTTGAGCTTAATCTATCTGGAACAACGGAGACTCAGAAAGATCTGGTTGAAGAGCACTTTGGTATAACCAAGTTGATAGATGATCTTCTTATTGGCGATTTCAGCATATGTGACATGAGCAAGGCTGAGAGAAGGTCGCTGTTCTCTTCGTTATATCCTGGAGATTTGTCATTCGTAATCGACTATTACAAAAAGGTATGTTCGTCGATAAGGGCTTGTGGCAACCAGCTCAAGTTGCTCAAGAGCAGAGAAGCCACATTGAGAAGTTCTCTGATAGATGCTGATGAGAGGGTTAGACTCGATAGGTTCCGTGAGAATGCTCTTAACTTTGTCAACACGATAGATAAGGACATTCTCAGGATCGAGGAGAACATCAAGATCTACTCTGCGAACAATGTAGAGTCCGATCTGACTCCTGAGAGACTTGCTGGTCTTAAGGATGAAGTTATCAATCTCAAGAAGAAGATCCTTAGGAACTACATGATCTACGGGATCAGGCAGAAGATCAAAGACAATCCTGGTCCTGTGACTATCGAGGAGATAGGAGATGAACACGCTGTAGTTGCCAGTGTAACTAGGGAACGTATAAGTGTGTTAACTTCTCAGTTAAGTTCGATCAGAGATGAGTTGAACTCATTTATTGCTTGTCGAGAGATGAGCAAGTCGTTCGACGAGAAAGACAACCTCGAGAAGAGGTACAAACAACTTCAGTCTGACCTGAGTAGTGTGTCTGAGCTGATAGGCAAGGAAGTTCCTGTAACTGTTGATCCTAACTACATCGATGCAATCGAAGCTGAGCTTATCCCTTATCTTAAGACCTGGTGTGAAGAGATGCACGGACAAGGTGTTAGGCTCAACACATGGGAAGAGATATCTAATCTACAGTCCAAGTTGGATAATGCTACCATGACTCTCAACGGGTCTATCGGTGAGGAGTTGTCCAAGATAAGCAGTGAGATAATCTCTGTTAGGGATAGGTTGAACAAACTTCAAAGTAGACCTTATCCTAAGGACTGTCATCAAGTTTGTCCTCTCAGATCTGCCGTCAAAGACAACATCGACTCAGCAGAGAAGAGAATTAATGAGTTGGTTGAGCGTAGGAACCAACTTATCACTCAGAGAACAGAACTTGAGAAGTTCGTTTCTGAAGCTTCTCCTGTTCTTGAGACTCAGAAGAAACTGCACCAGTCTTTAACGACAGCTGTGTACGGTATACGCAAGATGTGTGTTGAGCACATAGCGTTCAATGGAGACGATCCTGTAGATGTGTGTAACAACAAGTGTTTCGAGATAGTCAATCGACTTATCCGAGCTTGTGAAAAGTCTAGGCTCGTAACTCGCAGGAACTTGATCTGCGATGAGATGAAGTCTATTCAGGACACACTTCAGGCATTAGCATCTACCAAACAAATACAGGTATCTGCAGAGATAGTCGAGAGCACTATCCGCGATAGGGAAGAGAAGCTCAATCAGGGAATCAAGGAAATCGAACGTCTAGAGGAACTTTGCAAAAGAGAAAGTCACCTAAGTCAGGATATCAACGAAACAGCCAGAGACTTCAGCGAGATGCTCGGGCTGCAGAGTGAGATAACCACTTATGTCAAGTCTGAGACGATCAAGTCTTGGATAGAGTTCTATCGTGGTGTTGCCGATGACCTCATTAAGGCCAAGAACGACATCAACGAGGAACTATTCACTATAAGCAAGGTTCTTCAGGAGCAAAACAAGTACTCCAGTATTCTGGAGGACGAGATCCTTCCAACCATCAACAACGTGACTGTGGCTAAAGCCAACTACGAGGCAGTGGCAGACGGGTTGTCACCTGTGAACGGGTTGCCATGTATCTACCTGATAAGGTTCATTAATAGACTTATAGCTAAAGCGAACAAGATCATTGGTAAGGTGTGGTTCTACAACCTTGAACTTATGTATCTGGATGAGGAGTCCGATCTGGACTTCAACATCAAGGTCATGTTCAGGAACTCCACAGAAGCCAAGGATATTAGCCTGTTGTCCAACGGCCAGAAGGCCATGGTTGATCTGGCTATGAGACTCGCTCTCTGTATAGAGAGGGGATTTTTGGAAGAGTTTGCTGTAAGGCTAGATGAGATAGATGGTCCATTGACGGAAGAACATCGCACAAAATTAGTGTGCATGCTCAGCGATCTCATGGATAAAGGGGTGATCAAACAGATGCTATTGGTCAACCATTATGCCATGCAAACTGGCATGCACCAGTGCAGTTGCATAGCTCTGAATACTGAAGGGATCATAGTCCCTGACGACGTTAATGCTTGTGCCGAAATATCGTGAACTGGGATCCTCCACGGTGTAGATTTCTCTACACCGTGGAAGGGTCTATTTTAACAAAAAAGAATCGACGGCGCTCTAACCATTGAGCCACAGACGCTTATGCGTCTGGCGGGACTCGAACCCGCAACTTCCATCGAAGCCATGTAAGTGATATATGCTTGAGACTTGATAATCTACATATTCGACGCCATCGTATGAATTTTAATTACGAAAGGAAGTTGCGATGCACTATCCGCTAGATCATGCCATTATGACCGTTTGCTCGAAAATACCGCCTGAAGTACTCGAGCTCGGCATAATAAAGGCTAATAAGAAGTTTCACATCAACAACAACCTCACTGAGTTCCTATGCAGGGACATCATCAACAAAAGGGTTCTCAAGGACTGCAACCTTGTGTCTGGTGAGGTCAAGACCATTGTCCTTAAGCCTACCTGGCTAGAATCCATGGTTGGAGACCACGGTGGCTATGCCGGAGACGACGGTCCGAATACAGTTTACCGTGTACCTCCTGAGGCTAGAGATGGCAAGTCTATCAGTCAGGTTCTTACTGTCCAGTTCCCTTATCTGACCTATCAGTCAAGCGGTATCGCTAATGCAGACATTGCATCTGGCGGCTATTCGCTAGTTGACCAGGTAGATCAGGTTCTGAACTCCTGGACCCTGGCTACTCCTAGGAACCACCCTGTTGTGACCTTGCTGTCTGGGGATCTGGTCAAGTTGACTCCTTCACAGTACACAAGGCAGAACTGGTTGCTTACCTGTCGTATCAACTACGATGAGACATTCAACAACATGAGTGACTCCTCGGTCAGGATACTGTCTGATTTGGTGCTGTATGCCACTCAGGAGTGGCTGTACACTAACCTGATCGTTGACATCGATCGTGCCGAGCAGGAGACAGGTATGGACATCAACACTATCAAGTCGATAGTGGAGAAGTTTGAGAGTGCCGGTGAGAAGTATGAGGAGACTTTCCTGAAGTTCAGGGGAGCCAGTCTGCTTACACCTGAAGTTAGACGTAGGCTTCTGTACTACCAGCTTTAAAAGAAAACGAAGATGCACTGGATGTGACCATGTGGTCACATCCAGTGCATCCAAGTGTCTGTTACACACTCACAGGTATCGAAATGGGCAGACTACCAGAACTAAGCCTGAGCGATGGTGTAGCATCGAGTATGGAGATGTAAATATCCTGACCAGGGGCAGGAAATGCCATTATTCTCTTTGCTGCATTAGCGTTAAACTTAGATCCAGTTCCAAATATGTCCTTCATGTAAATGAAGTGGTACACATGACTTGGATCATCGTTATGAACAAACCATGTGTTCCTTAAAGTTGTACTATCAGTAATTGCTCCGGATGTGTTTACACCTGTGACATTGAAAAAGATTCTGTGATAGCGTTCTGCATAGTCGATGCGGCTCCACACAGTCTCATATCTCTTGCCATCAGCTGTCTTAACTAGGTTGTTTTTGATATACTTCTGATATTCAGAAGCAGTACCCAACGAACTATAGTCGATGCCATCTTCGCCGGGGGCGAATGGTGACACGTATATGAGTCCTTTGTATCCTGTACTCTGAACTTTGAACGTGTTTGTAGCAGAATCGTAGTTACTGCTATTTGCGCTCTGTATCATCTCAACAACAAGCACAGCATTACTGTTTCTCTTCAGCTCTTCACTCGCTGAATCCAAGAACGTTAGAGGTGTAGCGTTTCTCCAAGCCTGAAGATTATCTGTGACATTGAAGTTATTAGTCAATTTGACACGTCTGCTAGCTATAACTCGTCCACACGGAACAAGTTTCGCATAAACATACGAAGACGTAGTGACTCCAATGGGGAACTTAACTGTTTCAGATTTCCCAGTCTTTGGATTTACAATTTCTCCAGTGCTAGCTGTACCCGTAGACGGATCTATCTGGTACTTGGCTATTGAACCAGTGCGATGGATCCAGCAAGTTGGATAGTTGTACTTAATGTCAGGTTCAGATCCTCCAAGTATTAATTCCTTGGACACCCACCTGTCATAAGTATTACCATCGGCTGAGTTCATCGCTTTGGCTAGTATCTTCTCAGTTCCTTTTGCAGGCCACATCGGAGAAGACAACGCACTTAAGTTGTACGGAGTGTTTGCAACATATGCTCCTGACCTTGACACTTTCAATGTGGTGTTATCAGGAACAGAGGTCTCGCTCTTTATGACGCCATCGGCTCTAGCTGCAACAAGTCGGAACGATCTGTAGGAAGACTCAGCATATACACCGATACTTTCAGCGATTGAAGCACCGTCCATGCCGACGTATTGCTTATTCGAAAGCTCACCTGCTACCAATCTGTTGATATATTTTGCAGCGATATCAAGATCGCGTTTGCGCCTGAGCATGATGGCAGATCCACGATAAGGAGCATCAGGATCAGATGTGTTGAGGCGAACGGTTATCTTCTTGACGTAGTCAAAAGACAGTTCATCTGCCACAGTGTCCTTGGAGTTGTAGTAATACCGGGCGGCATTAGTTGTCAATCCAGGTATAGTCGTCACAGTATTCGCATCAGGGTTCCACTGGGAACCCCCTGTTACAGTGGCGCTCTCAACGAAATACGGCTCAGCTACAACGATGGCTAACTGATACACTCCGTTACTTGGTATAGTCACTTCAAGTGTATTGCTAGAGAAGTTGTACCTGGTATAACCCGCATACCAGGAACTCGGAGTAAGATCCGGACCGTAGTCGACTTCAGGTGGTTCTGGAGGTCCAGGTGGTGGTTCTTCACCACCTCCACCAGGATCATCAGGGATTTCATACTGCTCGGCCACTATGTCCTGGAACTTGATGTTCGTGTCAATGGCTCTGAAGAATGTTCTGAATTCAGATGCGGCAAATGTCGCGCTGTCGGACAGAATCTTGAAGAAAATCTCTTTTCCTCTGGAAGCAGTTATGATATCAGATAAGAACAAGGCTCCTCCGCTGATAGAGCGAACGAATCCAAAATCTATCTTAGCATCGCCTAAAAGGATTTCTGACAACCTGCTTCCACCAGATACCTTAATAGCGATTCTGTATTTTCCGTATTCAAGAACACGGAACTTTTTAGTGATCTCTGTCATATCGCAGGAATCTCCATGTAGAGTTCGCTATTCTCAGGGTCAAAAGTGGCTAAATCATCATCTCCAGGCACAGACTGTTCTACGCAGGTAGATATGCCATCAATAGCGTGAGCGATATCAAGGATGGTATCGATCACACACAGAACAGCAGTTTCGATATTAGCCGCGTAACCACGCGCAGTAACGACAGACGACTTGGTGGAATCCTGCCAGGGCTTACTTGAGATGTAGCCATGCATCACTCTCAACTGAGTGATGATGTCTGTCTTAGCGATGTACTTGCCTAGCTCGTAAATACCGATATTGTCACTAACACCATCAATCTCACCAAGTCTCTCACGAGTCAGAGTGAAACCTTTCTGCGCATACGACAGCTTAGGGGTAGCAGTGTAATCCGAGGAGATCAACATCAGATATACACGGTTGTATATCGTGTTGAAATCTGAGGAATATGAAGTGATAGAAGACCCATTGAAGATCTGATCGCCGTGTTCCACCAAGATCTGGTTAAACATATACAGGGCATCAACAGCATCCATGGCGAGACTAGGAGTCAACGCCATGTTTTTCACAAGCTTGGAACCAACATTCTCATCCCACACACTATCGAACAGAGTGCCTCTGAGATCAAGGTCAATAGGAGTTCCGCCTTCAACAACAGTTATATCCCTAGCCGAGTACTCTGAAGGAAACTCTCTGAGAACGCGGCACATACGAGCCGCGACAGCTTGTATGTTCCTGGATTTGATGTTATCCAGAGCACGCTTGAAATCAGCGGCTTGTTGTGCAGCATCGAGCATTTCTACTCCTTTAGTCTAAGTCAAATGTCAAAAGAATGATGTAAACGATGAAAGCGATCTTGAGAGAAGCTAGAGTGGACTCACGCTTCGAGATCTTAGAGTCAGAGACGAACGCGTCAACAGACGACTTGATCTTCAGGATCGCAGGATCACTTATACGAGAAGACCTGTACAGATTGGAAGCTTTCATCAGGATCGCAACTTTAGACTTCAAGTTGACCTTGTCCATGATGCATGCACGATAGGTGCGCTGGATAAGGTTCTTGATCAAGATGGCATATCCCTTGTAGTTCCCCTGTTTGTCGATCTCTTCAGACTTATGCTTCTGGTACTGGTAGGTTGCCGTGGTGCTGAACTTGTACAGCAACTCTCTTAGCATCTCTACCTTGACATTGGAAGTCTGTTTGCAGGCAAGCCTGAGATAGTCGTTCTTAACGAACTGATTGACGTTGAGAACCCTGTTAGTCACAGAGGTTGTCATAGCGTCAAAGTTGTTAACCAACTCTTTGATCCTCTTGTCACCGGACTCCTTATCGTCATCAGTGAGTTCAGAATCACGTATAGCCTTGCCTTCAGCATGAAGTCTGTAATACTCTAAGCTAACATTCACCAACTTCGTACGAAGACGCGTCTGAGTATCCGTAAGGACATAGGTGACACGAGCATCATCCATGAACGTCTTGATCGTATTGAAGTGGATGTTGTTGGTCTGGATCAGCTCCTTGGCACGAGCAAGCATTAGGAGTTTCCATGTGTTTGTGTCCTTGTGCTTGATGTCGTACTTGTCGCTAAGACTATCAATCGTAGCCTCCATGATCGCCCTGTCGGCTCCATGAGGGAACAGATGTCCAACAACAGATGAGAAGAACTTGACGAGAAGCATGAAGAACAGAGTTATACACGCATCTTCACGCACATTCCTAGGAAGGTTGGAGTTGTAGAACTTGTGAACAGACCAAACTATAGCAAGGTTGTACGGATTGGAAGCTACAATGTAGTCCGTGTTGATGGACGAGTGCTCAATCGTCTCCGTGAACTCAGACACGCTTATACCGAGGATGTCGAACAGAGCGTCGGCATCCTTAGGGAGGAATCTCATCTTGTTGACTGCAAGTAGAGGTGTGTTGAGAACCTCAGGGTGTTCACCCCTAGTCTCGAACAGAGTCCTCCACCTGGCAATATCCCTAGCCATTTTGGTTGTAGGGACAAAGTCATGCTTAGCGGCGAATAGCTGCTTAAGCGGGGTTACGTTTGTAGCCATAAAAATCTCTCCAATAAAAAGACCATAAAATTGCCCCTTCTCACCAGGAAATACACCCGGTGAGAAGAGAGCAACTCTAGGTTATTTTACAACGTAGGAACGCTTGTACCGCATGTTCCAGCTGCCGAATACAGCTGCCACATCATCCACGTAATCGGTGGGTCCTTCAACACCCATCACTCTGGTAGGAGATATGTGCCCGTATGCCTTGCACCCGCATCCAAGTGTTCCAGCTGCATAGCCTCTAACTGCACTGAACACCCTACGTCCATTAACCACCTTGGTTGTAGAACGACCACCTAGTGTTAGCAATAGACTATTGTCCTCCATGTCATCTCCTATGTTGTAGCTCGGATCAGCGTCCATGTAAAACACAACTGAACCAGTCTTGAAGATACTGGTCCTGTTGTTACCAATGACGTTGAACCTCGGATAGACGAACGTGCCTTCATCAACGGTTGTTTTATACGAGATACAGACACCATTGATTTTGTGAGTGATGTTTGTGAGGCCTACAATAGTAACAGTAGGTCTTACCTCTCCAGCTTCCCATGTCAGATTGAGTGTTCCTCTAAGTCTCTGGTACTGATACTTACGAGAACCCAGCGACTGCATGTTGTCGTAGATACGTGGAACCTGGACAAACATGGTGAAGGTATACTCATCGACAATAGCTGATGAGCACACTTGTATGGCGACAAGTGCACCCAACAGAGTTAGCATTTTCCTCTTCATGTTGAACCTCCTTTCACGATTGGAATTAAGCCCAACATAGGATTGTAAAAAGAAAAAATAAAGTACACCCCAGTCCAGGGAGCCTTGCGGCTCCCTGGACCAGGATCGCTTCATCAGCGTTAGACCGTCGGAGCGTCGTCCTTGCTGGCCATGTACGTGCCAACGAAGTACGCCGTCGCAGCGACAGCAACGCCGCCGATGATCTCGCACCACGTGCGGTTGCTGAGACCGAGAGTCTCATCCTCGAGCCACGGAGTCTCCGCAACAGGAGCCGGCTCAGCCGGAGCGGCAGGAACCGCAGGGGCCGCCGGATTGGCGGGCGTGTCAGTCTTGGGCTGCTCAGCGGTAGGCTGCGCGGCCGGAGGCTGCTGGGTGGTGGAAGGCTGCGCCGCAGCGGAGCCGTTGACCTGAGTCATTTCTGTGCTCATTTTCTTTGTTCCTTTGTTTGTTGGTTTCTGGTTTTCCAGATTGGTTGACGTTTTACCGTCCAAGTCTACAAAGGTAATAAATAAGTGAACAGAAATGAACTACACTATCACATCATCATCCCAATCTTCATCCAGTCTACTGCACTGACAGGAGCATTAGCTCTTGCTTCATACACAGACTGTTTCACCTGGCTCATAGCCTTGACATCGGATTCCTTGAGAGTATCCTCCTCAACGTCTCCGACTATTGCCATAAGAGCCTGGAGTTCCCGCTTGTACGCCGACCGGATAATGTCATTCTGACAGTTCTTGATCTTGTGCTTGTACTCAAGGATCCTAGACCTCATCAGCTGTTCTTTCTTCTTCTCTTCAAGAGAGCAACCTTCACCATCGCTTCTGACATTGCAGAGTATTTCATCTAGTTCAATGCCGTAATGGCGATGCCCGCTAGCAAAGAGGATGAAGTAGCAAGCCAACAGATAGGAGATAACCAAGTCGTCATGTCCACCATCAGAGTGGTCGACACGGTTGTTCTTGGTAGTAAGACCGCTGAGTTCGTTGATCAAGTTACAGTCACAGAGTCTATCAGCAGACAACTTGAGTGCAGTCATCATGACTCTGGAATACAAGAAGTCACGGGACATACCGCTAGAGGTTGTGTTGAACCCAAAGTTCTTCCTGACAGCCCCAGACTCGTAGTTGATGTTGTCAAGCTTGATATCCGGATCATACTCCTGGAAGTACTTGTTGTAGATCTTGCGGAGAGGACTGATGCTTCTGCGGCGAAGTTCAAGTATGATGTAATCCACAAGGACTGCACCATTCTTGTTTCGTTCAGGAATAATGATTGCCCTAGGAAGATCGATCAGGAGTTTAACAACACACTTGGCTACAAACATGAAGTTAGCCGAGTTAACCCTAACCACAGCAATAGGCTTGAGATCATAAGGATCCGTAACAACTATCGACGTGAAGTCTCTGCAGACATTGTCAGAGGTATCACAACCGATGATGTACGGTTTGTTCTTCAGAGCAGCATCTGCCATGATCTTGTTAGGATCAACATACCAGCTTATCGCAACGTTCTCTATCCATGTCGTTGTAACAGGATCTGCCTTAGAAGCCTGGATCCTATCGATCATGTCTTTATCGAAGATAGAGTTGTCAGAACCATGTAGCCACTGATTAAGGTAGTCCTTGGCTATAACCTTAGGATCCTTGCCACGAGTCACTTCTTCGAACCACTCGTCGCTCATCCCCAACTGTTTGTGGCTGTACTCCATGTACACAATGTTGTTCTTGGAGTTATGCCTAAGGACTTCCATCAAGTGTGCTCTGTCCCTTAGATCATAGAGCTTCTCGTAGAACCTCATTGCATCACAAACCATGTGGTAGGCGAAGTTTCCCCATTTATCGTCAATGTCTCCAGCAGTTGTAGTGATGATGATGGCTGCAGGAAGACCAGCTGCTCTTGCGGCAGGAGCTGCCTTGTTCATGGCAGCTGTAGCAGACGACCAGCTGAGATCATTGTTGACGAAGTATGCAATTTCGTCCCACATCTCAGCAGCCAGTGTGTTACCACGACCCAGACGGTCTGCAGCCTGTTTATCCATCTGCGCAATGAATGTCTGAACCTGAGTTCCTAGCGCAGCGTATGAGATTCCTTCCTTATTGTTACTGTCAGCTGGAGATGGATGGTAGAGATACTTGGGAAGAGCGTCTCTTATTTCTTTCATGCGCTTGATGTTGTCCCACTGAAGCATACTACCTTGACAGAACATTCCGATAGACAGCTTCATTGCGGCGATGTACATGTACCAGTCGAGTATAGACAGACCGCCCAAAGTCTTACCGATCTGACGGGGTATGGTAAGGAATCCATTAATGCTGTTATGGAACAACCATGCCTGAGCTAGGTTAGCTCGATTGAGAATAAACGGAATACCGTCAGTACCAGAACTCACTATTCGTACAACTTCCCTTATGAAGTACCAATAGTTGATTTTGCATTCGTAGGCTATTCGTTGCCGCAACTCTTCCGAATCATCGTTGAGATTATGTGGGTCTTTTCCGATCAAATCTCTGTCATACAAAGACAGGAAGAACGTGTTGTTCCTTACTCCCATCTTGTTGAGTTGGATAGCCATACGAAGGAAGCTGGTATTTGGGGTCATGGTGTCTATATACACTCTATCCCGCAAAATATCATCTTTGAATAAAATCATAACTTCCTCGATTGAAGTCAAAAACAGCCTGTAAAATAGGCATAAATATCTTGTACTTACCTAAAAAACTAAGTAGGTCAGAGGTACCCCATTGAAGGGTACCTCTGACCACTCAATCATGCTCTGAAGCAGGTATTGAACACCGACTTGTGAACACCTTCTGACGTTACTAAATCGTCTCCTTGGGTTAGTATACAAAGCTCATCAAGCATCTGTATAGCTCCCTTGTCAACCAGTCCGTCTATCAGGTCTAGCTTGGTCAAAGTCTTAACAACTCCCTTATCGATAACTTCACCATCGACGATAAGATCAGTCATCTCCTTAGACCAGTCGTGAATCTCTGCAGTACGATCAGACAAGTTGAGTTTGTCACCGGTGTCTAACCGAACTGTAATGATCTCGCACTCAGTGTCCTGACCTATACGCCACACTCTATTCTCCGCTTGTTCCCGATCAGCTGAACGATAAGGAAGGTTACAGAACACAACAGTGTTGGCTTCGGTCAATGTAACTCCAGTTGCCATGGTCTGGATGGTAGCAATGAGAACTCTAACAGATCTATCCTTCCTGAATCTTGTCAGGATAGCAGTAGACTCCTTAGAAGTATCACCGTACATGAGAACAGGATTAAGCCCTAATGTCTTACACCTAGCGGCAAGGAGTTTAACTGTCTCGACATAAGTCGTGAAGAAGATAACCTTCTTGATAGAGTTGTTCACAATATCAAAGATGTCGATCTTGTTCATTACCTTAGTCGTCATCTCACTCCTGATGTTCTCAAGCTTACCAAGAACCTCTCCCTGTATACACAGATCAAGGTACTTGATCTTGCTCTTGCACTCGATGAAGTTCTTCTGCATCACCTTGTTGGTTATAGCAGGGATAAGAACTGTCTTCTCGTACTCATTAGCCCAGACAACATTAGCAGCACACTCTTTGCTGTGTCTGTCATAACCGTTCTTGATCAGATCGTCTACGATATCTCTCCACTTGGCATAGTCGTCAGTAGGAGCAATCATCGCATTGTTCTCGAAGAACGAGATAACAGCTTCCCACCACTTCTGATATTCAGGCATACGCTTAGCGTGATAGGACACACGTTCCTTAGCGTAGTCCATCAACCTCTTCTTGACATTAGGGATAGTGTACTCGTTGCCACCATCTACCTTGATGTTGAGAGTTGAGTGTTTCTTCTCTGGTAGAGTGTAGACATCTTCCATCTTCCTACGATGCATCATCATGTCAAGACGAGCGTGAAGGATATCAGTAGCTAGAGTGGTATTGACTCCGAATGCCTTAATGAATACTTGCTGAGCGAACTCATCAAAGAATCCGTCGATGATCCTGAGAAGAGGAACTATCTCAACGCCTACAGCTTTAACAGGTGTTCCTGATTGAAGAAGTATGTGTTCGCAGTTCAAGATGCTCCTGAGTTCTATCAACCTCTGAGTCCTCTGACTTTTGATCTTCAAGAAGTTGTGAGACTCGTCAACAATGATTCCTAGCTTGGTCTTCTTACGAAGATACTTAAGAACATCGTCAATCTTGTCCATTGCATCATAGTTGAAGATGAAGAAATCAGCGTCCTTGGGAACATCTCTACCCGTCAAGAATACTCTCTGCTTTCTACGGTAGAAATCCTCAATGTGTTTAAGCCATACATCCTTGAGAGTTGGTTTAGGAGCGATAATGAGAACTCCATCACAACCAACAGACTTCATGGTAGCAAGAGCGGTAATTGTCTTACCTAGACCACATCCAAAGGACAGGAGTTCTCCGGACAAGTGAGCTCTCCTTCTACGAATGTCATACTGTTCGATGAACTCTCTTTGCCAATCGAACAGCTCTACCTTCATGTCCTTATCAATGCGAGTCATGTCAGTATCGCAGAGAGGATCACAATCTCCTCTAAGATCCTTGATCCAAGTAGATTCGATGATCTCATCTATCAGTGACTGTACTGATCCACCTCCACCTGCTTTAGTAAGGATGTAAACTAGCTCAGGTATGAAGAATTTGTGTATTCGAATAGATGCCTTTCCGAATACCTGCATTCCCATGAGTTCATAGATTCTCTCGATGCGATGAGAACCGTAGATTTGCATGACCCTTTTGGAGAACCAGCGGTACGGAAAATACTTGATCTGTATGAACTGTCCTTCATCTGTAACGGTCTTGCCCCACCATCCACCGAACAGTCCGCGAACAGGGACTTCCATCGGTTTATTGCCGAACAGACTCCTAATAGTTTCTAACATCATCATAAATAAGAACTCCTAGTTTATACGATGGGGCAAAAGAAAAAGAATAGGAAGAGCAAGGGATCCGAAGACCCCTTGCTCTTACCAACACTTAGGCTTTCAGATTAGAAAGACGCGCATTGAGATCATCGTAGGACAAACTTATCATAGTCTGCTCTTCGAACAGAAGCTTGACCTCTTCTTCTGTCAGAAGCCCCTTACTGACGATGAAGTCTGTAAGAGTTTTGACCTGAACAAGTACATCCTCGACACGGAACACTGTGTCTTGCAGAGTTCCGCCTCCGCATCCTGCAGGCTGTCTTACGGCTAACCATCCCATCGGACCCATCCGGCGATCCTTGCCAGTTAACCAAATGGCACAATCGCTGATCGACATCAAACATCCGGCACGAGTAATCGTTTTGGCCTTGCATCCACGCATAGCGTTGAGCAAAGAGAGTATACCGAACATATTGGAAGTCGTTCCTCCAAACTGAAGTGAATAAGTGGCGAGAGTAAGATCCACAATGTCGTTCGCAGTCGCATTGTTGATCAAACTGCAGATCACCCCAATATCGTTCCCACCTGTTTCATTGAGACCGTCAAAGATGATCGTTATCCGCGCAGCTCCTGTCTCCTTGTCGATGACCTTCGACACGAGGGGTCTACGTCTGTCGTCACTTGGACACAACACGTTCTCTTGGGCTTTTATCGTTGGGATGTCAGCCTTAGGTGCGAGACCCTCGACTGCAGCGTCAACATAATCCTTGCTCGCTCCGGCAGGGAAGAACATATCGAGAAGTGCTTCCTCACATCCTTCCAGGGAAGCTTCTCCCTGGTTAGCGAGCCCTGAAGTCAGATCCTCCGTACCGGAGGTAACTGTTAGTCCGGTCATGGAGTTAGTCTCCTTCAGTTGAAATTACCACTTGAGGAAAGCGTCAGGGGAAGCGGCCTTCTCCGGATCAACCGGATTCTCTTCCGAACCGTCACCGTCACCATCGGCAGAACCGCCATCGCTGGTGTCGTCGCCGGTCTCACCGTCGCCGTCCTCAGCCTTGACTTTCTTCTTGCCCTTCTTGACGGCCTTCTTGCCCTTCTTGCCGCACTTGCCCTCGGTGTCACCAGGCTCGCCGGCGGGATTTCCATCACCGTCGCCATCGCCATTGCCGCCACCGTTGTCACCGCCTTCATCCGTACCTGGTTCAACGCCCTCAGCGCGGAAGATAGCAGCCGGGTCGAGCTTGATCGGCTCGCCGTCTACAGGCTTCTCGGAACCACCACCGTCGGTCTCGCCGCCGTCAACCGTATCATCGGAATTCTCGTCCGGCTTGCCCTTGGGGTCCTTTTCGAAGTCAGGATCAGGGTTCTGACCATCACCCTCGTTGCGGAGAGCCAGGCCCTCCGTGGAGGCCATCTCGGCCAGCATGCGGGCGCGGATGATCGAGCCCGGAAGGAACAGGTCCTTCTTTTGACGGAAGATCCTGCTAGCTTCGTCGCTGGTCAGGATACCTGCCGCAATCATTGCTTTAACTGTCTTGTGCATATACTCCACCATTTTTTCTGATGTTTCGTGAATTGCTAACGACTTGCCTGCATCACAGTGACTTGAACTGTGAAACATGAACGTCGCCAGATCTTCTACACGGCGGTTTTTGCTAAAGAACCAAAGGAAGGTTCCAGCAGAAGCCACCAGACCACTTGCGACAGTAGTCACAGTGGCTTTACAACTGTTCATTCGCTCAAGAAGTGCTTGAGTTGTGAACACACAGCCGCCCGGGGTATCGATTCGAATGTCAATAACATCCTTCTCACTAGCACCATCCAGAACCTGGATCAACTCCAGGAACTGGTAGATGTTAGATATAACTCCGGTTATCTGTACGTCGATGTACCTACCCTCGGATCCATCCGGCTTCGGGCTGAATGTGATCACAGGGGCAGTTCCACCTCCGAACGGACGCGGCATGGTAAGGGGTTGTTCTTTGAGAATTACCATTGTCTTACCTCTGCCGATCCTTCCTTACAGCCCGAAAGCCTGGTCAAAGACAGACACTCTCGCTCCGTTAGCATCGGCGAAGCCTCCTCTAACTTTGTGTAGTACCTTATCCCTGACGATCACTTCATCGCAGCCAAACGCATCAAGGACGCGCTGATCCACGACTTTTGATTCCATACCGGAATCGGTGAACGCCTTCGTTGCTTCAAGAAATTCCTGACGGTTGCAGCTGACATCGATGCCAGCATCGTTAACGTTGAGTGATTCCGTAGCGGCATCAAGATCACGGAAGCGCTTGGAGGCTTCGACGTAACCAGGGCCGTCAACGGCGTCAAAAGCGAACAAAGCGAGCATCCTCTTGTAGGTGACTCCACCCTCACGTTTAGTGATGGCTGTAGCTGCCCTTAACGAGAAGGAGCAGTTACGGGTAGGATCCTCGAAATTGTCAATGAGACTCTGCTTGAAAGGACCAGACGGTTTCACATCTCCGTACAGGATCGTGTAACCAGACTGCTTGTCTTCCTTGGCGTAGATCCTCGTGAAGTGGTGAGACACCTTCGTCCTGTCAAGGTAAAGAAGTCTCTGAACCATCTTCTTCGGATCGACATCGAGGAGCGGGTGACCCCATTCTCCCTCAAGGTCTCCAGACTTAAGGTTCATAACGAACCTAGAACGAGGATCCGTGAGGCACTCCATAAAGGACTCACGCTCGTATACCATGTTGTTGCGCGACGCCGTCCCAATAAGGGACAGCGGTATGCCGGTATACACCCCATCTTTGTTCGGTTTTAAAGCTTTGAGCTCACGTCCACGGAATTCAAGTTCCGTGGAGATTGAGAAAATGACGTTTTCTGCCATTGAAATCTCCTATTGACGCAGCATATCTTCGATCATACTGCTTGACTGGTTCGGTCTAACAAGAGCAGCGTTAACACCATCGTTGAAGTAGGCTCCGATGATTCTAGCACTGGTCGACCTAGAAGCGTGAGCAACGTCACTGAGGTTGATGCGCTGGTAGGGACCTCTCATGTCCGTGTTGCGGTAGGCAACGGTAAGGTCGTTAATAGACCTTGAGAGATGCGCAAAGATAACCTCGTAGACAACATGGTCTACTGGAAACTGGATCCCGCACGTTGCAGACACACGGTCGAACAGAATAGCCTGATCCTCATACGACATGGCTTTCATCACATTGCCGTACTTGATGTACAGCATCCAGACGTAGTAGGCATTCTTCTCTTCAACAACAACGTTGGTTGTCCGCATGAACACATCGCCATTATGGAAAGTAAGTCTAACAATCTTCTTTCCATTCTCTTCAATGGTCTCAATGTCGGACGGAATCATCTCGATCATTCCGACTAGGAACATACCAGATGTGACTCCGTCGACTTCCATATCGAAAACTCCGATCGTCTTGACAGTATCAGTGATACTGAGACAACCGTAGGATTCAAACTTCTCCAGGATCTTGACGATGCAAGTTCCACCGGTGAAGATGACTTGTCCGCCAGGTTTGTCCTGGCGGAACTTCTTCAAGATAGAAGGGTCTCGCATAAATCACTATCCTTCAAAGATGAAATCGAGCATTGAGTAGCGCGGCCACAGAACTGTAGCGGTGCCACGAGTGTCCTTGCGATCATGCATCGAAGCATTCGCTGACATATCATTGTTATTAGACGCACATAATTCCAGTGGTTTGTCGGGTTGGATCAGTGCTCTAACACATCCAAACTTCCTGAGTTCGGGTTCACCTGGCACCCAGAAGGTCTGGTCATGGTTGTCAGCAGTGTAGTCGATAACAGACTTTGTGATCTCATCGAACAGCAATCCTCGGGACACAGATGGGAACTCTATCGAGAAAATGTTGGACATTGTCTCGAGTCCACCCAGGAACTGAGAGTCGTCGAACACAGAAGTTGAAGAGTGTTTAACTACTCTCAAACCCTTGCGATCGAAGATGATCAGGAAACTGTTGTTAGCTGTCTTGAGATCGACAGTGTCAACTGTCAGAGACCTTGACTTGGCAACTGCCAACCCAGTGTAGTCTCCTTCAGTAGTTCTTGCAGCTATCAAGTTGTCGAACTCGTTAGAGCAGCACTTCCTGTCAAGGATCATCTCTGGTTTGTAGGACTCAGCCTTGAACTTAAGGATGTTATTGCTCATCAGCTGGAACTCTTCAGGCAAATAAAGTCTTCCGTCTATTACAAGAAGATAAGACTTATCTTTACTGTACAACTTGTTGGTTGACAGGTTGTCAATAGTTCCAGGAAGATCTGCAAGTTTAACGTACTCGACTTTGCACTGACCGTCGAAGTCAACGATGACGATGCCACGACTTCTATCTGTCTGGTTCCTTAGGTACCTTGCACCATCAGTCAGCCTGGTAACAAGTCCATACTCGGCGTTAACAGTGTGAGTTGGTAAACAACACAAACCATTAACGAAGTAGAGAGAAGTTGTCTGATTGAACCACCCAGTTGTCTGATGAAGAAGCAAGTCATCAAGAACAGTCTCATGGTTCCTAAGAACAACTCTTCCAGTATCTGAGTTTAGGGAGATGTACCTTGGAGCAGTTGAGTCCCTTCTGCACAAGTACCTGAGTCTCAGGTTGTCAAGCCGAGCTCTTGTAGTCTCGTCAACCCAAGCCATTTCTGGAGGAACTTCAGGATGTTCTACTATCCAAGCAGGATTGATGTCTTCCGTGTTGGAGAACTTTGGGAAGGTGAACTCTATCACTCTTCCAAGTGTGAACATACTGGAGAGACTCCTGGTAGTCCTGATGAACTGCATGCTGTCAAGAACAACCATCGTCGGAGAGTGATCCGAAGTGGTGAACCATCCGTACAAGAGAGCATCAGTCTCCCTCAGAACAGACAGAAAATCTGTGATCGACTTGAAGTACTGCGGGGCGTAGAGGCCCGGTTGTGTACCACGAAGGCAAAAAACTCCTTCGACATGAACTGTTATGTTTGCCATGTAGGCCCCTTATTCCTTTTCTTAATGTACCCGTGTCCCGTTGACACGAATGATGACGTCCTCCACAGGAGCGTCTTCAGGAACTGGATCATTCCAGAAGCCTCTTCCGTCACAAAATGGACACTTGGCTGTGTCCGAAGCACTCCAATCCCAAGGTAATGCTATTGTGTCAACCACAAGATCACCTGGGAGACCTATGAAAGATAGGATGAAAGTGAAAGGTCCTGCGACTCTTCCACCGGAGTTCATCTTCTCATCGAAAGGTGCTTTAAGCAGATGCCACCTGATATGCAAGGACGGATAGATACACATCGGGTAGTTAGGGCAGCTCTGCCTCTCTACTACTTTAGTGACAGGTTCGAGGGTCACAGGATCGACTGAAGTCTCGTACTTGGAAGGTAGAGGTATCCTCATCACTGAGAAGCACCCTACAAAAGTGAGAAGCCAACAAGACGAAACCAGTTTACTTAGCTTTCTTAGCATTGGCAAGTTCCTCCTTGAGCTCAGCATTCTCCTTCTGGAGTCTGCATACTTCATTCTGAAGTTTGACGATGCTCCGCATCTGCAAACGGTTGTTGGTCATGCGTTCAGCATAAACAGCAATAGTTACGTTGTCACCGTAAATATCATGCTTGACATCTCTTGCTTCGTAGCGATTCTGTTTTTCTATCTCATCTGTGAGAAGAGACACAGTCTTCTTGTACTCTGATACAGGGACTGTACGAACCATAACCAGTTCTGCCGGGGAGCTAGATCTCCCATCTGAACAACAACCGGCGAGCATAACTGCAGCAATAAGACCAAATGCAAAAGTTTTCATTATGTTTCCCTCCAAAAAATGTTAAGCGGATAAGTTAGACCAAGGGTAGAGCGGATGCTGTCCGCTCTACCCGGGTTAGGTTGATCAGGCATTCTCACCAGAGTTGTCGTCAGTGTTAGCCGCACCACTGATGTCGTCAGGGTTCGGCTTGTCGACAGACTGCTGGTTGTCGTCCTGCTGTTGCTGATTGTCATCGTCAGTGTTGGCGGGAGGTGTGGCGGCAGCTACAACACCATCAAGCGCCTTACTGATAAGGGCAAACTGCTTGTTGAGAGCGTTGAAGAGGCCGGAAGCAGACCAGCTGAAGCACATGACACAGTCGATGGCACTCCAGAACTCAGAGTTCTTGACCATGACTTCGCTCTCCGTGTCGGTGTCGCGAAGCAGCGCTTCCTTAAACTTCCGCATCACAGAGACGAACTTCTTCTCGACCTTCGCAGTCTCCTTGATAACATCAGCGAGTTTCTTGGGGTCGTACCCAGTGGCAGTGAGAGTCGAGTTGATGAAGGAGTCGTCGCATGCCGTCCAGATGTGATTCTCGTTGGCATCACGGAATGCCTTGTAGGCATCCTTAAGCTCCTTGAGGAACTGCTTGTCTTCATCAGACATGTCTCCACTGTTCTTCTTGGCAATGTCCTTGATGATACCTAGGTTCATCTGATCCGAAGACAGGAACTCAGTATACTTCACAACGTCATCAAGAGCAACAAGGATGTTGTTGCACTGGAGAAGCTTGAATTCCATCTTCGTCTCGAAGAACTTGGTCTTGTCATCATCAGACAGACCCTTGATACCACTGATTATTTTCTCGCGGAGAGCGCTGTTCTCCTCGACGTAAGCGTCGTAGTCGGTAACAACACGGACGAGATCTTCACAGTAGCACTCGAGAGCAGAAGTCATCTCGGTGACAGAAGCATCGAAGCTCTTCTCGATAAGACCAAGGATCTCTGCCTTGAGCTCACGGTTCTCGGAGGGATCTTGGGAAGGAATGACTACACGACCGAGCATGCAGTCAAGTCCCCCTTGAGTCTCACCTTCATCCTTCGAGTTGAGGAAGTCGAAGAGTTCGGCTGTCAGTTCATTGCCAAGAAGCTTTTTCCTAACAAGTCCGCAGTTTCCGTACACTTCAGCACATTCCAGGATGTGTGCAGTGTCATGTTCGAGCTTATTGGCGTAGGCGTCAAGCGACTCGAACTTTGTAGTTGCATTAGGATTCATTTGTGTCCTTTGTTTGTACAAAAAATAAACACCCCAAGAAGGGTTAAGCTGAGCTCGCGTATATTAAATTACAACGTTTCACGTTGGTAAAATATACGCGAGTTCTCAATGAACTTTTACGACACGTACAGAACTTCCACAGGGACACCAAGGAGAACCTTGTAGGTGTCACCTGTCCTGTACGCAAACTCAACCACCACAGTTCCCATCTGGGACTGAGAAGGTTTCGGGAGGTAGTCGTGAGCAATGGGCGCAGCACGATTAACGTTCTCGACGGATATCCACTTACTGTGAACATCCGAGTCTGTTACAGATCTGTACCTGAAGTGCGTCGGCATCGCCGCAGCTTCTTCATCAGCAAAACTGGTGTACCATGTGTCTATTTCAGGATTAATGATCCTGTTGTAGAACATCTCTAGGAACACTTCAGTGTTGTTGAATCCGTAGCCGTTCCTAAGCGGATAGAGTTCATTCCACTCTTCCTTCCAGGTCAGCGGAATGTAGTACGTACCGTAGTCGTTACCGTTCGCGTCAGTCTTGATCTCACAGACCACATAAGGTCTGAAGACATCGGACTGAGGAGCGTGTCTGCCATAGACGTTATGTCCGTTAACAATAGTCGGATCAAGCAACTCAGTGCTACCTTCGTGCAACAGCCATTTCTCCATGACTGTGTTGAGGGAGAAGTTGCCGAGTTTCATCGCGACTGTCTTGCTGGCGGTAGCTCCACCAGAAGCATCCTTGAAGTAGCTGAGAGTCATGTTGTAAGCAGTCGTACCATCGAACACCCAGTTCTCAGGCATGTTGGCGACCAACACGTATCCGTCTTCACTCGGTTCAGAACCGATGAGTTTAGGAGTCGCATAACTCTCATCGTAAGGAAGGAACTTGAGCGTGTACTTCTCCGTGGCATGATTCCACACAGGGATGACGCACAGTTTACGGAGAGTATTGCTAGTTCCTGTTACAATGCGAACTCTCTTCCTGCAGGACATGCAGGCTCTCGAAGGACGGTTCACAGCAGCGTTCCAACCGAACTTGTTTACAGCGTAAACATAAGTCACACCATTTTCGAATGCGGTCAAGTAGCCATTGTCTCCAGCAAGAGCGTACTCGTACGACATAGTTGTCGAATTGTACGTCCTGATAAGGTACTGCTTGGTAGGAGAAGGAACCTCAGCTGTCTCAACGATGTACCTGGTATCCAGCATCGTGGAGTTGACAGGCTTAAACTCGTTCGTTGCAGACGGGAAGAACTTGAACAGAATGTCGAACTCTGTTCCGACAACCGTGCCGTTGACCTGTTCCAGACCATACTCGAAGTAGGCAATGCCCTTGTAGGCACTGATATCAAGCTCAGTTCCGTCATCGAGACGGATGAACGGCCTGATGTCAAGACCAGAAGCAGTTGTTCCCTTGGCAACATCCCACACATCGGACACGTTCTGGGCATTACCAAGGCGAGCATTGAACTCGACTATCTGTCCAGACGTACGATCGAAGTTCTTGAACGGGGTTCCGGCACGGACTGTGAGTTTAACCGTTAGCACTGTACGTTTGGTGTCACCAACCTTCTCGTATACCGTGAAGTCAACTAGTTCACCTGTCGTGAGAGGAGCCTCAGATGCTCTGAGATAGCAGGACTCAGGAAGGTGGACGTTGTTGAGAACGTTCTCACTGTCACGGTGGATGGTGATAAATTCCCCACGAACAAAACACTTTGTCAGTTCAGGAAGTAGAGTGGCTTTGTCTTCCTCCGTGATGCGAACTTCTTGTTTAGCTCCAGTCTCATCGAAGTAAACAGCCAGGCAACCAACATACAGATCATACTCACCCTCCGTCTTGATGCTTGTGCGAACAGCTCCAGCAGCAACGTAATTCACAAGCTCTTCCGCATCGGCATGCGCAGATGCGTACGAGTTAGTGCAGATCGTCGTGTTGACACCATCAACAAGTCTGCTGATAGTGTAGCAGAGTGTACCATGAGCATCTGTCTGTCCGTAGAGCATGAGCTTGCGGTCAGGAGTCAACTTCTGAATCTGCTTTCCGCTACCGAGTGTTATGTCCTCGACGAACAGCATCATCTGGTCGTTATTGTAGTCAATCGCTCTGAGGAGATTGTCAACACCGCCAGTGAAGTTGATAGGAGACAGATGTGACTTGTAGGTAGGTATACCGATATAGAGTCCTGTCTCAGGATCCACCGGAAGTGTCGATTCATCATCGACGCTATCTACAACTAGAAGCGTGTAAGTTCCGTACTCAGGAGTAGGATCGTCCACAACAACGAGAGTCTTGGCTGCAGGCACGTATTTACCATGCTCAACATTTGCTTTGTCCTCGTTGTATGTCCAGACATTGGGTTTGTCCAGGAAACGTTCATCAGGTCCAACCATCGTCGGATCAGCCATGATCTCTGCGTACGAAATCTCCGAGAATTCAATTGTCCTGTCTTTGCAGGTAGCAGTGAAGTAGGTCTGCGTCGATGACGGCGCAGTACCTCCTTTACACTGCTCGTACTCGTCCATGTCCGGATCGTACAGCTGCGAAAGCTTGATAACCTCCACGCCGTAGTCACCGAACAGTAGTACGGAGTTTTTGCCTATGTTTGCATTAGTTGCCATTGACATGCTCCCTATGCCGGATGTCATCAGACGGGGTTACCATCTTCACTAGGTGATCAACCAGCTGTTTGATTCTGCGTGTACCTACTACGATGTTGTGGTATGCAGGGTAAACATCCAAGAACCTGAGATCGTTGGCGGTAATGGACTGGTAGACAACATCGGTAGCCTTGAGACTGTTGTACGGAGTCAGAGCAGCCTGAGCCAGGAATGTCTCCTTATCCTTGTACGGAACAATATCGAGAGTACCATCGATGAGGTCTTTGACCATAGCCATCAGGTAAGTAGAGTAAACCTTATGAGACTTCGGGATGAGTGCAAGGTATGGACGCTCAGGAACTGCCTTTCCGAAGTATTCCCTGACACGATCCATCTTGCTAAGGTCTAGTTCAGACTCAGCTTCTGCCTCAGCATCAGCATTCATCACGTTCATGACCGAGATAGGAACTTGTGTACGAACCATGAAAGGTTCACCGTTCTCATGCTTCTCTCTATCAGAGATGGTCAGAGTACGATAGTCCCATGTGAAGTCATGACATACCTTACCACCAACAGACAGAACGCTCAAGCCATCGAACCAGAACGGAGCTATTCCGTCCCAGGTCACCTTGTTACCGATGATGAATCCCTTAGCACCAGTTCCACTGACTAGTTTGTCAGTAGTCGTGATAACTTCGAGAGAATTGTTCTTCTCGTTAAGGTAGCTGATATTCTGCACGTTGGGAGAAAACTCTCCTCTGTAGAATGCAAAGGACATGTAGTCGATACCACCTACAAGGATCTTACCATTAAGGAACAAGATCTCGGAGTTCTTCCTTACGACCTTATTCTTCATGTTAGCCCCAATAGGCTCGAATGCATATTCCACAGGAGTTCCGAATACTCCATGGTTATCACCCTTGTAGTCGACGATGTCGAAAATCTCAGCAGTTGTTTTAACTGCTACTTCCTCTTCATCGGCTGGGTTAGGGATGATCTCCACCGTTACGAAATCGCCTTGTTTAAGCGCATGGTCCTTAAGACAGACCTTGAGCATCCTTCTGTCGTACTCGAAGAAAGTGAACTCAGGGTTGTCAGTTATCCACTTGCCGTCTATCTTCAGGTAAGGAGAATTGGTGTAGAACCTTTCAGTAAGTCCTTTGAACTTAGCTTCGTAGGTTTCACCGATCACCTCGACATCTGCATCTGCGATCTTGATACCGTTGACGTACACCAGAGGATAGAACTTCGTGTAATCCAGATCAGCAAGAGCTGTAGGAACACGGATAGGAATGATCTGCTGCTCGTCATCGTAGACAGGATTGCCTTCTTCATCCACATTGATAAGCGGACCATGTAGGTCTGACGTTACCTCGTAGGTGGTCACCCTCTTGCAGATGATCGCCAGAGTGTGGTAGTAGCCGAAGATCTTGATGTAGTCCAACATCTTGCGATGGCTGAACTCAGGACACCTGTAGCTATTGATGATCGGAGCGTCAGCTTCTTTGATCACGCCATCCTCGGTACACTCACGATTGAGTCCGCAGTACAGACACTGGTTGGGATTGGTTATTGTAACACCAGGATGCTGTTTAGCTTCCAGTGCTCCATCTGTAACCTTATCTCCTGTAGAAGTGTTGAGCTGGATAGCAGTGAAGTTGGAGGAAGTACCTGTTTCCAGACGCATCTCCATAACTCCCTCAGGAATATCAGATCCTGCTGAGGCAGGAATCTCAACCCATTCACCTGTAACATCAAGCGAATAATACTTCTTACCAGCCAAGAATTTCTTCTCGGTTGGAGGTCTGTAGTAGACTTGAGCATCTGCTGGTTTAACGGTGGAACCTACTCGGCTAAGCATAGCTGCGGCGTAGGCACTGTTGTCTTCCAGGTGTGCTGCAGTCCAGAACTCCATGTTGTACTGGATCTTGGACTCATCGTTGATCAGGAACTTGATGATGTCGTCATCGCTATGCGACACGGAGTATAGAAGGTCGCAGTAGTTCGCATCGCGAACCAAACCCAACTTCTTCTCATGAGTCCTGACGAGAACTCTCACCGTATATTCACCAGCGATAGCTCCTGCAGCGATAGCAGTCTGATCAAGAAGATCCTTATCTATAGAAAAATCGTTGTGCGTCAACTGATGGTAGTTCTTCTCACGATCACACATGTGGAAGAGGACTCCGCTCGTTGCTGCAACGAACCCTCTGTCGATAGCATCATCTGTAACGACATTCGGGATGATGTATATGTCGCATGTGTTGTAAGTAATAAGGTGGTTCTTGCTGTTGCTGTTCCTCGGTACATGGATCAGTAACCTCTGTTGTCCGTTGTTGTTCGTGTAAACTGGAGGATTCTTACCCATATCGATCTGGATGTCAGCGATGACATCTAGGTCGATGACGTACTCGATATAACCATTGATCTTCAGGCTGTTCAAGTAGTTGCCGTACAGCATCCTTCCGTTATAGAAGGCGATAGTGGCTGCATTAGGCACAGGATCCTCACGGTAGATCTTGATGCGGTTCATCACATCGATATCCAGCTGCTTCACACCGATTCCGTTATCAGCAGTTCCATCGGAATCGATGTACTTGGAGAAGAACACGGCAGAAGGATCAGCGACAGTTGCAACAGAACCATCAGGGTTAACAACATCAAGACATTTGTGGAACATAGCTGCATCCACAGCAACTAAAACATGATCTCCCTGAGGAGCTTGCTTGATGTAGATCCCACCTCTCCAGAGGAAAATACCACTGTCGCTATACATCTGGATGTCAACCAGTGAGCCGCTGCAGTACTCGGCAAGTGATATCCAATCGAGTGCATTGAGTTTGATCGGCCTGAACTGATTCAACTCTACCGAATAGACGTAGTACTGATCTGAAGAAGGTAGATTGATCTGTTCGAACTCACCTGTCAACACACCAGCTGCTGTTGCGTACTGTTTAGTAGAGATGTCATTACCGTAACCGTCAGAAGAACCAGACGAGACCTCGACGATCCGGTTAAGGATGCGAGGTCTCGTGTTGGTTCTATATTCGGAGTACGGTTCATTCCAGACTCGATCGAAGACGTACTTCTCCAGCTTGGAGACACAACGCCTTGTCATCGAGAAAATGTTCATCTGTCAATACTCCCAAGTAGGAAGCTGGAGGAAATCAGATCCGATTCGAACTTGAAAAGTTTCCGTTTCATGTCGGAGAACTTGGTAAGTCCAGAGAAGATCGGATGTTTGAATCCATGAAGAGTTGCGAGGATGTTGTGAACGAAGTACGGCGGATAGTAGAGCGCCATGATCGTGGCGTTGCGATCCATCGAAGACCTCGACATGAACCTGACGAAGTTAGTTCCCGTGAACTTGCTCATCCGATCAGGACCGAACTTGGCGATAAGCGCACAAGCCATGTCGAAAGTCACTTCATTCTTGTCAGCAAGGGCAAGCTCCTTAGCCAGCTTCTGTCTGTACTCAGCAACAGGCTCTAGACGAGTCTGGATCTCCTGAGGAGTTCCTAGCCACCTGCAACGGAAGAGAAGAGAAGGAATCTCTTCACTGTCCTTTGTGCTCTGGAGTTGCTGAGCCATGTAAAGTGCCAAGATGGTTCTGATGAGCTTCTCTTGCTCGATGTCAAGGTTGAACATCATGCGAAGAGGAGACGTCAGAACGAAGCTGTATGCATCGAGCACAACTTCACTCATGGAGGCATTCAACCAACCATCAGAATCGTTGTACGACATGCACAAAGCACCCCTCGAAATAAGCGATGCAAGCCTCGGAGCATCCTTAATTTGTAAAAAACTATTATATGAATCACGGGAAGAGGATCTTCCCAGGATTGGGGTGAGATTTACCCATGCGTTTCTGTAGGATCGAGGCATGTTCTCGGAGATGAATCTTCCATCAATTGTGATATCATCCAGAGTGAAGATGGTCGGTACGGAGTCGTCCGCGTCGCTCAAATCAATGAGCGTAAACAATGACTCCCACTCGTCGCTTTCAATCACTTTTGAGTAGATATCTGCAAACGCGGAGGATACGGTCATCTTCACATTGGATTTGATTCCATTGAAGAAATCTTCGCCGAGGACAACACTTGGATGCTTGACCATGAATTTGGCCGCTTCAAGCGCCTGATTTTTCAGATCCAAGGCCACACCGAAAGGTGTGTCTGCTATGGTTTTCTTTTTCATTTTTCAATCCAAAAGAAGGTCCAAAAATCTGTAGTTTGAAACACAACTATAGTATCGTTTGAACCAAGAAATCAAAGGAAGTCAATATGGGCGCAGTACAACCATATCCTCATATTGAGATGCATGTCAGAGACGAAAGCATCGCAACCATCCTCGAGATGGAAGTGATGCCGCTTGACAAGCCTCTCTACTTCATGAGGACCCAGAAGGGACCCGTCGGTAAACCGGTGTGGTGCCCGACTTACACGTATGCACGTCTGATATTCGGCGCCGATACGTTCAACAAGCTCAGCAAGTACTGGAGCGAAAACTCCTACTTCCTGCTGAAGACTCTCACGATGAACGGTGCGTTCCTGATGCGCTGCTGTGAAGAGACCGCGGTCAATGCCCGTGCGTATGTTGAAGTCGGCTACAAGGAAACTGACGTTCCTCAGTGGCAGCGTAACAGCATCACTGGACTGTTCAACCTTAACCAGTTCGGAGCCAAGATCCCGATCAACGCTAAGGGCGAAGAGTGCGGAATTCTCGATCACGACATCGTTCTCACGTACAACGAGTCGACGGATACGTCGATCGTGGTCGGCAAGCAGTACTACTACCGCAAGTACGGCAAGTATATTTACACAGCATTCAAGGATGCAACTGCAAGCAGGAACCTGGTTCTCTGGAAGGGAATCGGCGACCCTGAGTTCCCTGTCAAGCTGCGTTCCGATGAGGTCACAGCCACTGACCGTGCCAAGGGTCATCTCTACGTTGAGACGTCCGAGAATGTTTGGGAGCCTGTCGAGGATGACTCGGCTTCGCTAGCTACCGACAAGTATTACGCGTTCCCGGTGTACACTGGGTACGAGGCTGTTGTGTTCAACCAGGACGCCGAAATCGCTGAGATCGGTGTTTACTACACCCGCACTGCGGATCTGACGTCCGAGTACGAGTATCCGATTCTCGACGTCGTTCAGGCTGGCGACGCTGTCGCTTCGAATGGCGATATCACCCGCACAACGACAACCGAATCGATGACTGCGGAGACTGAGTCTGCTCCTGTGGCTGGTCGTGAGTACTACACTGCTCCGGCTGAAGTCGGTGGTGAGTACACTCCCGTTGGTGAGCTTGAAGAGTTCACTGAGGGTGAGACCTACTACTACAAGGTCACGACGACCACGACTTCGTTCATTGGCAACTACGGCAACAGGCTGTATCTCGCTGGTGACAAGCTCGTCGCTGGTGTGGACATGGAGCCTCAGGCTACCATTCCTGGTCTCGAGCTCGTGTGGCGTGTTACGCTGCGCAACGCTGCAGATGAACGTGATGACGACGATCCTACCGAGGCCAACGGTTACATGTGGTATCCGGCTCTCACGATCACGGCGACCTCTCCTGGTGAATGGGGTAGCACGTACGGCTTCAAGCTGTACTACGACAAGACCCAGAACACGATCGCTGGTGTCGAGAGCAACGGCGCTGTCACGTACAGCTTTGCTCCCGTCGAGTTGTTGGAGAACGACACGGTTCCGACCGCCATCGTCGATGCGTACGGCGAGCAGGTTGTCAACGGTACTGTCCGCACGGATGTTATCGACAAGACTACCGAGCTTCCGCTCAACATCGCCAACCTCATCCCGGCGCACTACTCTGGTTCCCGTGAGCTCCCTGTCAACATTTCCTGGTTCCCGCAGAACTTCGATACGGTTGGCAAGCTGATCATCAAGAAGGAACTCGCAGCCAAGGAAGCGGCCGCTGCTCTGTTCCCGGATCTCTTCAAGGAGACGGTGAATGGTGAGACGGTCATCACTCCCAAGGCGTTCATCGAGGACCTCCTCACGGATGTAGAGACGATCGATGCGGACGTTATCGATGCGACGGCGAACTGCGGTCACATGGCGAACATCGTGTCCTGCCGTGCTCCGAACAATGTCCCGTACTTTGCGTCGTATGTTCTCGGAACGTATGATGAGGCGAAGGAGGCCGCTAACACGACTCCTGACGTCGTTGACATGAACAGCGATTCCGCGTTCTTCCTCAAGGGTGGCGTGGATGGTCCGATTGACGATGCTGATATCGAGAGGTACACGCGTCGTTACATCGATGCCGCGATTGCTGGTACTCATGACTACCTCATCGACTACCTCCGTTGCCCGTACAACAACATCATCGATACCGGTGTTTCGCTTCCCACGAAGCGGAAGTTCCTGGACTTCATGGGCGTCCGTGACAACCTCACGGTGTTCCTTACTCCTCAGCAGATCTGGAAGAATGTGGATGGTACTCGTCCGAAACAGCTCTCCAGGTTCGAGGATGAGTCCATCGGTGCTGCTCTCCGTTCGTACGGTCTTCTCATGCGTGAGGATATCGAGAACTCGACCGAGGCTAACCGTGCGGTCATCTTCTTGGCGCAGGGTCTCTGCACAGATCACGACTGGAACAACGGGCTCGTTGCTTCCACGCTCTGGATCGCCCTCAAGAATGCGCAGTACCTCAGCGGTACGTACATCAAGGCGGAGCCGGTCGAGAGGCCGAACTCTGAGATCGACTGCTACGACAAGGGTCTGACCTGGACGGCTGCGTCCGAGGAAACTCGCTCTCGCTGCTGGAATGCTGGTCTGAACTACGCGCAGTACTTCGATATGAACGGTATCCACTACGCGTCGGTCCGTTCGATCTACAAGTACGACACGTCGGTGCTTTGTGATCTCGGCACGGTTCGTGCTGTCACGTTCTGTAAGGATATCATCCGCTCGGAATGGACGGTGTGGGCTGGTTCGAAGCGTAAGGCTGATGACCTCAACGCACGTATCCAGAAGAAACTCAACGATCGTCTCGCGGCTATGCTCAACGGCAAGTACACGGCGTCGGTCCGCGTGTATCAGACGGATATGGACAAGAAGTACGGTTACGTCCGCCATGTCGACCTCGAACTCGAGTCGCCGGCGCAGAACCGTGTGTGGTTGGCGACCATCATCTGCAAGCGCGAAGGTTTCGACCCGAACGCTGAGGACTAATCTGAGAAGAGAAAGGATGGTTAGTTAACTATGCAAAACTTTAACAAAGCAGAAAACCTGGCGCTCTCGAACGGGCCCAGTCTCGTTGGCAGTATGGAGCAGGTCGGCCAGCTCGGCCTCGGCATCAAGCCCGGTGCACTTGACGGTGCTACCCCGCTGGTGCTTCCTCCTGCTGTCGTTTACGTCACGCATCTTCCCTCCATGTGGAACAACCCGCGTGACGGAGCGCTCGCTCGTGTTGTGAAGTCTCTCTTCGAGACCCACGCGAAGAGCGTTTCTGGCGTCGAGATCGGTTACACGATGGAGTACGGTCAGCAGCCCGTCGGACACGACGGACAGCAGATGGATGCTCCCACCGTGTCGAAGCGTACGGCTGTCCAGCCCTCGTTCACTTATCCTGAAGTCACCGGTAACCTCTGTTTCCGTTGTCATCAGCAGTGGATTTGGGATATGGCTGATCCGGACACGCAGATTTCGTTCGCGAGGTTGGATGCGAACCAGATTCCTCCGTACACCATGTCGGCCTACTCGGCGAGCCTTATCGTCCTGCAGTTCGACCAGACGTACGCTGCTCACCGTTTGCTCGGTGCGCTCTATGTCTGCAACGTGATGCCTCAGGGAACTGGTGAGTTCGGCGTGAAGCGTGAAATCGGTCAGGCCAACGTTGTTGACCGTGCCATCACGTACACGGGTCTCGGTATCGAGAACGCGAACATCTACAACCTCGGCAAGACGATTGCTGCTGGTCTGGCTCTCCGCCAGGGCACGTACCTCAATCCTACTGATCCGTATGGTGACGGACTCGGTGAACCTGACATGTACACGGACAACGGATTCCATGGAGACTCCTTCTCCGGATTCGCCCGTGCACCCGGTAACGCTTGGGCTGGCAAGTCTGGTCCTAGTACCATCTCCGGAGCAGACGGCACTGAGAACGTCTAATACGATGACCGTATCCAGTCGGAACCTGAGTCCATCCCTTGCGGATGGACTCAGGTCCTTCTTCTTTTTTCTTTTGTCTTGTGGTTGTTCGACGACAATCCTATGATTTAATTAAAAAGAAAGGTTTACACAATGTTCAAGTGTGATTCCCTTATCCTCGACAATCCTCAGTACAATCCCGCACAGGAAGGATTGTGGGACAGTATAGTCTACTTCTTCACCACGGACAAATCAATTTCCGAGAAAATAGGAAATATGCTTTACCAGATGAGCAAGATGGACGATGATGAAAAGAGAGCAATTGAATCTACCCACATCGATTACAAGATGGCTTCTTGCTCTGACTTGAAGAAAGTTATGTCATTCTCTGGTTCTGCAGTTGACTTCGTCATGGCTAAATGTCAGAAGTATGAAGGTAAGTCATACGCTCTTCTCGAAGACGATCGTCAACAGATGCAGGAAGAGATTGAGGGTGAAGTGAGTTCGTTCAAAGCTTCTCATGACTTTACTGCTATTGGTGACATCGTCAAGAACGTGAATGCTCAGGAAAACAAGACTTACGCTACTCTCGGATACACCTTCAACAATCTGTACGATGTTGCCAAGCAGTTCAAGGATGCTCAGTCCGGAAGGCTTGCTCGTATGAAGAAGATGAAGTTCATCTCCAACGTACTTGGGTTCAAACCTAAGGATGGAGCGCTCAAAGTTGTTCACGCTGCATCCATCGACATGGCGAATGTTCTCAACTTCGCTATGACCTGTTACAAGTACACGGACAAGTTCTTGTTCATGACTTACAGAGAACTCGAAAGACAAAAATTAATTTGATCTGTTGTATCCCACCGTAGGGTGATGGCAAGAAGCCATCACCCTACGGCAGGTATTTTTTATCGCTTGATCAGCCACCCGTCTTCTGGACGGCCTCCTGTGAACGACACCAGCTGGTACTCGTGGAACCGAGAAGCTAACTTGGCAACTGGGCCAGGTACTTCATCGGCATCCATGGAATACGCAATCCTGTCTTCGTTGATTTCCATTGTCATCGGCTCTAGTTTTGACCTAGAGTCGTTAACCATGGAATTCAATGCTGACGGGATATGGATCCCTAGCACAGTGGTCATTGTATCCTCACCCTCTCGTAATGTCCGGGTTGGCGGACATACGAAACCGAACCATCGGGATTAGTCACCGGTACGAGCTGACCAGGAACCCAGACTTGCTGGTATGCCTCAACAGGACGAACCACTGTATCCAGTGGATAGTACGTGTAAGGCGCAGCTGTCACAGCAGCCGGAGCTACAACCGTTGTCGTGGCAGGAACCACGGTGGTAGCAGGTACAACCGCAGGAGCAGCAACTACGGTAGTTCCACCGTAACAGTACCCTCCGACCATACTGCCCACAACTCCACCGGCGAACGCCGGCCAGAAGTTGCGACCTCCGCGCCCCCACCATGAACCGTGGTGATGATGGTGGTAGCCACCGTGATGCATGGGAGGACCAGGACGGAATCCACCGTGAGGCCCTCCATGAGGACGGGCGAAAGCGGTGACAGCCGCGATAGCGACTACAGCGAGAATCATTATCTTCTTCATTGTTTGTTTCCTTTCATGAGTTTAGTATTGGTTACTATTCTCGTAATATATAAGCGACGAGTATTCATGTCCATACAAAAAGAACAGAAGGTAAGCAGGGTAGGATTGCCCCACCCTGCTTACCAACCGTAGACACCTTACATAGGTTCTTCTTCCTCTTCACCAGTCTCCTCAGGATTAGGGTTCTCTGCGGATGTCGGAATATCTCCTTTAACGAGATGTCCGATGTTCGCAATCCTCCTCTTGAGGTTCTGCAGGTACAGGAAGATTCCCTTAGCATAGTCAGCATCAATCGCCGTAGGTTCAGGTATGTCAGCGATTGCCTGTACACCAAGCTTGGGAAGGAACTCACGAAGGAGTTTGGACGTGATCGTCGCTCTGATAACAGGCATGCTGCCCTTAAGCTCATCATCAATGACAATGTCATCAGAGTAGATGATAGTCACGAGTTTCTCAATCATCTCGGCGAACGACTGGATCTCCTCGAAGTGAGCCTTCTTAGCAGCCATCTGCGGAGGAGGCAGATCTACTTCAAGAGACCTGATGACGTCGTTAACCTGACGCTGTAGCGCCTCGTTCTCAACATCCTCAGTCGTGTTCTCATCGAGGTTCTCAGGTTCACCGTCCTTATCCTTACGGATAGTTGTCCTGATGAGGTTAAGGAGTTTGGTGTTGGAACTGATATACAGCGAGATGAACTTCTTGTTCGTGGGTTTAATGGCAAGCTGCCAACCTGCAATCGTGTTAGCGAAGTACATGTTGGTTGTGGCCACAGACCTAGAGAACTCGTTCTCACTTAGCTGATTGAGCACAGATGCCGGTAGACCACCGAGACCCATACCGATCCAGTTGTTCAGCTTATCCAGGAGGTCAGTGTCAGGAGACTGTGCATTGCCATACACCTTCTCGTAGTTTACGGAAAGGTTGTCTGTAGTACCAGCCATCGACTTAGGAACAACTTGAATGTTCCTGTTGACCATGGATTCAGCTGCAGTCTGCACCTCAGTAGAGAACGAAGGTGCATACTTGGACAATGCCTGACGAACAACTGCTTGTATCGTCTGGATAGGGTTGTTCTCTTTGTCGTCGATATCGACTTCGATCTTCCTACGTACAGTAGCATTCTCAACAGCAGCCATAAGGCGTGCTGTAACTAGCGTTGTACGAAGGGCAAGCATCTGAGCAACATCCTCAAGGAACGTCTTGCCTGTTCCATTCTCACGATGGTCGAAGCAGTAGTAGACCATCATTGGTTCCGGAACGAAGATCATAGTGATCCTGTTGTTGGCAAGGAGGTTGGAGAACAGAGCTTTACCAACAGCATTATGCATGTTGATGTCAAGTCCAGTCAAACCATCCTTGCTGAGACGGGATTCGAGAAGCTTATTAACTGCAACAGTGAAGACTTCTGTCATCTGCTGCAACATGAACTCAGGATTAGACGTCAGTTCGGAGAAAGAAGTAAGGGTAGCGTTACCGTACACTGCCTTGGCTGCTGACATTGCGAGTCTGTTGGTGACGTCAGTTGATCCTGTTTTGAAGAAGTTGTTTCTTCCTCTGATAGGTTGTCCGTTTTCATCGACAAGTACAAAGTATCCGATGTGGTTCTTGTTGTCTCCAGGAGCACATACAGGAATGACAGAATCAGAAGGGAGCTCCAGTACGATAGGAAGATCATCCTCACCTACCTTGATGTTGTCAGAGATTGTCAAACATCTAACAGGAGTCGTCTGGAATCCACCAGACCTCTCAGGATCAAAGCCAGTAATCTGGGCTTTAGCATCCTTCAGGAGATCCTTCAGTTTGTCTGAGTTGTTCAAGTAGCCCTTGGAAATGTGCGACAAATCTCGGGTAACGATGACAGATCCATCATCGTGCTGCTTGAGGAGTTTGAACGTTCCGTTAACCAACTGCTTGACTAGATCTTGCTTGGAGGAAATCGTAACCGTCTTGTTGGACTCAGTAGAACCGTCGGTGTACTTGTGGGTTTCGAACCACTTGTCTGCACCGAGACTCTCGAGAGAGGATTCCAACTCAGCTTCAAGACGTTCAGCAATAAGGTTACGCTTGTCCTTAGGAGGTTCAATGTACAGAGCCTCAGTACTAGAGACGATGCTGTCACGAGACTGCCTCAGATCCTCGTGTGCTGCAAGCACATCTGCAACTGCATTCTGAACATCGAGCTCGTGTTTAGGAAGAATGAGCATAGCCCTAGCACCTTCCTCGAAGCCTGCAGTAGCAAGCCAGGCATACAGACGCTGAGCCAGATGGAACTCATTGTTGAAGAAGTTGTTGAGCTTCTCCAGAAGGTCACTCTTGATCTCAGGAGCAAGACCTTCGTAGTTCATCGTGATGTTGATCTTGTTAGTCTGCAGATCCTGAGGAGACATGATCGTCGAAACGATAACACGCTTCGACATCTTGATCTCAGGTGCAACTATCGTGAGGTTCTTGAGCTCTTCGATCTTGGTGTGCGTGTCGTCAGCGACTGACTCAAGATACGAACCAACCGAAGCTTCTGTAGGGACAGTCTTCTTAGGCGGTTTACCTGTCACTACAGGCGAAATACCAGCCATGTGGCGAAGCTCGTCAGTCGAGAAAACTCCGTAAGTGGTGGAGTCTGCCGGGGTCTTAGTACCCACATCCTGAATCTCAGAAGAACTCACGATGCCGAGTATTCTAAGGAACCTGGCAAGAGACCTCTTACGAGGTTTATTTTCATCACTATTTGCCATGATATGTCCTTAAATTTTTAGGCCAAATTCTACAGGAGGAAAGCATATGCTTCTCACCAAATTGGCGAACCAGGAGGTTGTAAACTTCCTGAGAACCGTTACAATAAAGAATGGTTATTTCGCCGACCAACTCCTCCAAGTGTTAGTTAGACCTCCGTATAGGGAAGGGCTTCCGATCGAGCGTAATCCGTACTACATGCATCTCACTGGCCAATACATCCTCAGGGATGAGGTCAATGCGACTCTCACGGATCCGCAGACTGGAGTGAAGTACACTCAGACTTACGGTACCACCTTCTACATCACCAATGAAGACGGTGTGCAGGTGAAAGTCAAGAACAAGCAAGTCTACACAGACGATGCGTTCGATGAAATGATGTACGTCACATCTCTCGATACCCAGGAAGAGATCCCGTTTACTAGAGAGAATCTGCACGGTGATGCGGCTAACGCAGCATCAACCGTACATAAGAAGACACTTGAGGCTTACAAGGTTCCTGGTAGGTATTTTGACATGCTCTGCAAGAAATACCCGAAACAGGTAGATTTGATAAAATCTATAGTATATCTTGTAGATCCGATCAAATTATCTTCAGAGGAGATCGCTGCTTATGGCAGTGATCTTCCTACCACTAACGATCTTCGTATGCGGGCTGCAATAGAGGCAGAGCATCTTACTCTTCTGCAGTACGACGACAAGATCCTTGAAGACCGCGAACGCTACGACATTCTCGACACTGTACGTGCAACACTCAACATCCTCCGTCTGAGGTGGGATGTTAAGGAGTATACCTTCGAAGAGAACTACGCCAATGTCCACTGGGCAATGATGTGGAGCCTACTTCCGTTGGCTATAGTTGCACAGCGCTACAGCAACATCCGTAGTCCTAGCGTTCATTCCAGTCATGTCTGGGATTACCTTACTTCTAAGGGACTCGACTCGTATAGAGGTTATCTTACTCCTGCACAGGAGTTCTTCCTTTACAAGAATTTCCAGTTCTTGAAGGATAACAGTGGTCAGCACAGGGTTCTCAACATCCTGATTGACAACCTTCTTACCGAGTACAATCTACACATCGAGTCCAAGACTGTGGTGATGGATAAGACCGGTATCACCAATGAGACGGATATTGGTACCAACTACTCTGAGCAGTGCGAGCATTGCTCGAGAAGGTCTATTTGCTACAAGAACATTACCAAGTATGCTTGTAATGAGTTCGTCGGTATTTCAGAGACTCTAAAGCCGATACCGATTATCCTCAGTGAAGACCTTGCAGGTGTTCGTAAGAAGAAAGTACTTGAGTTGCTCAAGACCAGGTACGACTGCGAGGGTGAGGAAGCTGAACAGAGGTATGACCGTTCGTTCATGTGGCACGATGCGGCTATCGACAGCATAACTGCCGAGTTGGATCGCGAGCAGACGATCGATACCACAGGAACAGTCGAAGAGCTTGAAGACGTTATTCTCCGTGAACATGAGTCTGGTCTAGAACCAGTCTTCAATGATGGAGTAGTAGAGTCGCAGAGGACAGATCTTCGTCATGTACGCAGTTCCTACCTCCCGACTAAACTCCTCGAGATCATTGAGGATCCTGTTGAGCCGACATACGACGAGATGTTCACTAGGTTCGTCACGGACACGTTCCTCCATCTTGCACCTCAGATCATCAACGGCTCTGTTAGTACCAAGGTGTTCGAGTCTTACTCGATGATGATTGGTCAGGATGCTCTATCGTTTATCTTCAGCTACGGAGAAATGCTGGCGGCTATGTATCTCGGGTTCATCCGTGAACAGTCGCCTGATATCGTCGTGGACTATCCTGATGAGAAAGGCGAGTACACCCAAAGGTCGTTCATCTCCAACTTCAAGGAATATAAGTCCTTTGAGTTCAAGATTCCCTCTACTGCTATCCTTAACACCACATTCAAGCTAGGCAAGCCTGTTAAACAGCAGGATCTTGTTGATGCCTGGAGCAACATCGACGAATCACTCAACGAGCTGGGGAACTTTGTCACAACGGAAGACGAGTCTCCTGTCGATACCAAGAAGTACTACATCATCTCTGGTGGTGGTTATGTGCTTGCTGGTAACAAGGGATACGTTGCTGAGTGGGAAGATGGAGTCGAGTACTTCGAGTTCAAGACTCTCAAGGATCTTGCAGTTAACAAAGACGACTCTACTGAGCTCATCACTATCAACGGTGAAATTTATGCCGTTAGTGTCAGGGACAAGATCTCTGATGAGGACATCGCCAACTGGGAAGGATTCTCCAATGCTTACACCGTACTCGGAAAGTATACGTACAAGAACAACGCGTACATCTATTACGAGAACAACGGTGAAATAGCGATCGTTCCCAAGTACTTCAGGTGGCACTCCGATCACTTGAGTGTTCCTTCCTACAGGACGTATGACGAGATGATTGCTGGTAATCCAGATCCTAAGCTTGGTGACTTAGCAGTCATCTGGGGAGTTTCTGATGATCCTGCTACCACAAGCGTTGATGAGCGTGTTTACATTTATGCCCTCGACAATGTCGGATCAGGCAAGTCCTGGAGACCAGTGATAGCAACCGACCAGTGCGAAGTCATTCAGGTTCCGTTTGAGTATACCTACAACGAAGCCTCTGGTGACTACAGCATCAAGGTTATGAAGACGACGATTCATGCGCAGAACGATGTTCTCAGTTTTACAGATATAACCTTCCTCACTCCTGAGGATGAGGTTACCACTGAGGAACTCACTGAGTATCAGAACTTCGTCGCATTTGCTGACTCTGCCAAGGCAACCAAATACGATCTCTGTGAACTGGAGCATTACGTCAACGTTGACTGGATCATCAACAACTTGTACGTTGAGATGCTAGGACAGATCGACAGCCAGGCTCAGCTTGGAGAGTACATCGAGAAGATGTTCACCATCCTCGAGAGACTCGACATGATCAGAGCCAGTGCTGGTGATATCAGAACCAAGCTTGCTGTTACTGAATTCCTAAAGGTCATCCTCGTGGACAATAGCAAGAGGGAGTTCAAGCTTGTTAACGTTGGAGACAACGCATCTCCTACATACGAGGACTGGTTCCAGTACAACCAGGAGATTGGTAACTCGATCCGCAAGATCGACTCTGCTATCAACTCCACGGAGCTCTGGAACGAATTCTCGATCAAGCTGTACGGTGCTCTACTCAAGGGATGCGGACTTGCTTATGCCAACATCTCTACAGACAAGACCAAGTACAACAAACTTAAGGCACTCATCAAGAGTCTGAGCAGTTATCTGATCAACTTCACAGACGGCAATTCAATCAGTCGAGTGAGCACTGAACTGCCCCACATTGCCGAAGATACACACGATCATGCTCTGTCGTTCAAGTCGTTCATCGACATGTCCGTCGTGACTGAAACAACTGACAGACCCAAGACCGGAGACATCAATGGTGATGAGTATGGTAGGTTGTTCATACCAGTAAGAGAGAGGTTTGCTGTTGACGACGACGTGATTTACTTCCATCGTCGGTTCCACACTGACATGGACAGCAACGGTCAGATCATTCCGTACACCGACGACGAGTTCAACGGTAGCGGAGTTGAGTTCGTGAGAGACGGCACTATCATCAAGGGAAGTGACCTTAGCAAGCATCCTTACTACTTCTTCGTCAATATGAAGGATCTGGTTGGTGCTTCCGAAGACCAGCTGGTAAGAGCTATCCGCATGGAGAACGATGATCCCAGCAGGACTTACAACTGGTACTACCAGATCGGTACTAAGGTTACTAAGACAAAGATGGTTCCAACGTATCCTGCAGATCCCGAGGCAAGTGCATCAGAAGCAGCTGTCTACGAGAGTGTTGCTAAGATGACAACATCTTCTGAGGTTGTCAACTCTGTTTCTTACAATAAGGAGATAGAGTATGAGGATATCGAGTGGAGTGATCCTGATTTCACACTTAGCAGCACAATTGCTGTTCTTGAGAAACTGTCTGCATATCTCAATCTCTACACTAGGAAGTGGGCTTTGACTTGCAGGTCTGACGTAGAACTGCAGGAGATAGGCTACCTGCTTACCGAAGACGAGAATGGGAATCTCGTGAGAGACAGTGCTCAGAAAGATCATGTCTACGAAACACAGTTATAACTAAGGAACACAAATGAGCGAAGTCGCATACAAAACATCAATCGTCACGACTACAGAGTTGGGGAGAATCAATCAGCTCTCCGCTACGGTTGCGACGAAGTTTCTTGTTCTCCCTGACACTACTCTCAACAAGAAGTACAATGTCCTTACGGAGGCAAGCATAACGACGTTCCCTCGTATTCGATACTTCGGTATCGGCATCAAGGGTTACGCCAACATCTCCTCGGAGAACAACATCGCACAGCCGTATCAGCCTTCACCGTCTGACATGGATCTGTACGAACCCATTCCGTTCAGATGTGTACCAACACCACTCAGTCAGACTGAAGCTGCCAAGTACCGTATGGTGACCAAGGTTACACTCAACGGTAGGACGTACTATCAGTACTGGTTGAAGTTGCTGGAGTTCGAAACCGATCAGCCCAAGTTGACTACTGTCACTGGTAACCGTGAGGTTGCGCATATACTCAATACCTCGAACCTCTATCCGACTCCTACCAACCTTACTGGTACGGACGTTAGTAGCTCCATCGGTTCACGCAGCGAAGTGTCGGTAACGGCCATTCGCCGTGTGACTGGTGAAGAGGTCTGCGAGGTTATCGGTGTTATGTATGGCGGTGATCTCCGTCGTGCACGGATCTCAGAGTTCGGTCTGTACTCTGGCATTGAGAAGGCTCAGTGCACTCTCGATGGTATCCCATACACCTACAATGAGGCCGCGTATGTTCAGCTCGCTTCTCACATGTGCATGATCGGTCACGATCTGTCCCGTGTGTACTCGAGCATCGACGAACGCTGCGTCATCCAGACCGGTGCTGTGATTCAGATCTAAAAAGACTGAAAAAGAATAGGCAGACTGGGTGGCTCGAAGCCACCCAGTCTGCTTCTCTTTTTTGTTTTGAATCAGTAGTACCTTCTCGATCCAACCCAGAGTTTACCGTCGGTGGTATTCCCATAGTTGAGCGAGATAGCACCATCTTGAACTTCGCAAATCAGTCCATAAGGGACAAGCGCAAAGTTGCTGGCATTGGACGCTTTGGTCCTGGCTATCGCCCGCATCAGGAAGTATGCGGTGTCATTGTTCACGGACCCATTGTCATAACAGCACGACACGATCTTGCCATCGCTGCTCCAAGAAGCTGCGTCGCTGACAGGCTGGTTACACCAGGTGATGATGCGTGGAACCTGGATAACTGCAAAATTCCTGTCAACAAGCTGCAGTTTAGAGGAGAGCTGCTGCTCAACCGTAGTCGCAGTTGTCGTCTTGGATCCATTGATCGTCTTCTGAGTGGCCAGATACTTCGCGAAGAAGTTATCAGTGGCTTCCCAAGTACCAGACACGTCGTTCTTCCATATCGGCGGAATCGCGCGGCTATAGATGTCCATAACAGACGGATCGGATATCGGATCAAGGATCCTCGTAACCGTTCCGTTGATAACGACAGTGTCCAGAACTTTCTGAACGACCGACTTCAGCGCCTGATCGAAATCTTTGATCTGATGCAGGGCGTCTCTTGTGTTCTTATCCATGTTACCTGTTACCAGGTCATAGATACCACTCAGGCTGGAAGCCGAGAGTTTCCATTCCAGATAATGACTAGGTGTCGAGTCAATCAGTTCACCGGACAGAACGTGCTCATTGAACTCATCAACGATCATCTGGTGAAACGCATTAACTGCGCCAGACGGATGGTCACCAGACACGGTCATGATCGCTTTGAGACGATCACCTACCCTGTCATCGCTGATGTTGGTCACAGGACCGACCACAGCCTTGATGAGATTCTTAAAAGCATTACGGTCCACATTCTTCAGGACCTTAAGCTGACGATAGCAGACAGTGATGAACTTCTTGACGTTGTCCTCAGCAGGGAGCAATCCCTTGAACGCGTTGACTGCTTCTGTTGGAGACAGATACCTAGGACGATCATCTATCACATACGCTTCTGCAATCGGAGAACCATCGGAGCTCATGAACTCCTGAATGCTGAATCCAGTATTGTTGAGCGTGTGGTTAATCGTCTTGGTCTGATCGAGACCGGGCTCTGCCCATTTCGGCTTCTCCTTAGGTTCAGGAGATTTGGCAGTCTTATCGCTTGTGCGTCCTCTCGGAGTAGGCGCAATAGTCTCAGGCTGATATCTTCCGGCTACAGGTCCACGTTGGAATGCAGGTGCTCCTGCTCCACGATTCCCGGCATACCAGCTGCTACCACCTGCTGCAAATCCACCTCTCTGGACATAGCCACCAGCACCCATCATCGGTCGATACCCAGGAGCTCCAGGATTGACTATCATTCCACCACAATATCCGCCACCAACCTGATATGCTGCTTGCTGACGAATATACTGGACCATAGGACCGATCAGGTTATCGTAAATCAACTTCTCCATGTGCTGCTCACCCTGTATCGAGGGGAGCGACGCAATGGCATTCTGGACGAACTGAGCGAACTCAGGTCCGTTCACCTTACTCATGATGAAGTTTGCCTCCACCTGAGTTATCCGCTGCTGAGCCAGAAGGTTGTTGACAACCTTAGGATACATCTGACATGCTAGCTGATAATAAGGATGACTTTGATCAATCATGATGCGTTACTCTTCCTTTAGTCGAACACATGTTCCAAGATCTTGGAGTGTTCTTTGTTTTCAATGATGTTGCCTTCGTCGTCTATCTGCAGATACGGATTGATGGATCCTGTAGACACCGGAGTACTTGCAGGGATGTCCAGAATACTTGTTACCGCAATATGCGAAGGATGCGACTTCAACAGATGCGGCGGAATCCTTGTAGTTGTCCGTTTCTTCTTTCTTCCATAACCATACTGAGACTCGACAGAGTCCAAAGACAAGAATCGTTTACCTGCAACCGTGAGAAGGAGATTGTCTCCATACACAGATGGCTCAGGCCTGAAGATGGAAGTCATGCTTATCCAAGACGGACGTTGCGATGCCTTCCTACAGAACGTCTTCACTACCTCTGGCGTCAAGGACGCCCCGCGTTTTGAGTTGATGATTCCGTACTGCTGTGTTGTGATCCCACGGATGACTCCACCCATGAGTTGATCGAGACTACCGATCATTTTGTCATACAGGTTGATCGGATTGTAACTCACAATCAACTTGTCGATGTTGAAGAACATGTGGTGCAGCAAGTCATAAGTGTCCGTCACATCAATACCAACAGACGCTAGCTTCTTCTGCGCCACACCATCAAGCATCAGGTCGGTCATGTCCAAATGTGTCCAAGCGTTCTTGAGCACTAGTGCGTTCATCGGGACATTACGGTTCTTAGAACAGATATACCGACCGAGTGTGGTGCAGTAATACTCTGTATCATCTCCGATTACGTCGGCTGGAGTGAAGACTGTATTCTCCAGATAGATCTTGAACAGTGACAAGACCATTCTCTTAAAGAAGATGTCATTCTCCAGAAGCTTCTTGTTGGCCTTGAGGAACAACCCGTTAGGCAGCATGAAGTACTCATTAGCTTTGTCATCAACCAGTCCTTCGTGGACTACAGAGATAGAACCTTCGGGGATGTTGTACCACTTCATCGTCCCTCGGAATCCTTTTCGACATAGAGGATACAAAACCAGGGGGATGCGTTCCCCTTTCTTGCTTACTTGCCCCATGTAGATCTTAACTGTAACCAGGATGTCCCAGTAATGATTACCACTGATGGCTTCTAGCTGAACCTTGTCGGTTGACCTTCTACCAAAGGTTATCGGAACTCGCATCACCTTGACGATGATGGTTCCAGAATCAGTCACGTTAACACTACCGCGCTCAACGATTGGGAAGAGCGGGTAATATTCCGTGTCGTTATAGACAACGCACTCGTTCTGAAGATACGGGATCTCAACGTAGATGTAATACGGATCTCCCTGGAACGAAAATTCAAACCGTACTGTTGAAGTCTCTGTCCGTCGGATAGACACTTGGCCTTTGTGGATACTGTTCTCAATCAAGTAGTCCAGACGTTCTTCGGGTGTCAGAGTTCTGTACCCGATATACTGGAGCTGGTTGTTGAAGAACGTAACCGTCTGCCTGAACGCTGAGTCCAGGTACTCCGGTATACTTGCTATCTTACGCTTCCTGAATCCGTAGATCAGGTCGTCGTTGAAAGGCCGCATGGCAGATGAGATCCGTTGGGAAACCTCATTCAAGATATTCATTTTGTCCTTTCATTTCTTTTTGGCTTGTAGAGCTAGTGCGGCACTGGTCACGGTGGTTATCGCTGTCAGAACTGCGATGGCGAACTTGAACAAGGACTCTCTACGTTCATGATCGTTCTTCATTTCAGTTATCCTGCGATCCTCTCGCTGAGCCGCAAGCTTATCCTCTTTCGCATATCTCTCGACGTTCGCTGCATTGACTGAACTCCAGTATTCGTTCAGTCGTTTGAATTCATCACGTTCACGGATGCTGTCCGCTAGCTTGGCCTTAAGATCTGCGACGGTAGCGTCCTTGGTTGCGATCTGAGACCTCAACCTGTTGTCCGCTGTCTTCCTATCCTCTGCTATTTGAGCTTGCAGATTAGCAACTGTTTGATCGTGAACCTCTTTAGATATCATACCAGTTACTTGAATAGCCGAAGAGTTAACTCCAGCATCTTTCTTGGCAATGACTCTCTGCAGAGATTCAATCGAACTGGCAACACAGACAATGTCTCCAGATTGGACACGATAAGGTTCCTCGAGATCAATGTCTTTCAAGTTGATCGTGAAGACTGGAACAGTCGCACGTTCTTCTTGAAGATGATTACTCGGATACCTTAGGTAACAAGAGAGCGTAGTGGCTTCAGTGGTTACTTCACCACCTTCACCATCTATCAACGGAACCAATCGGTTGGAATGTCTACATCTGATGCATATGGTTTGACCCAATGCCTGGACATAGAGAACCTCGAATCGGTTCATCGGATCCTTCACCTCGAATACGAATCGAGGATCAGTTAGCTCAAAGTCTGAAGCAGACTCCTGGAGATCTGGACAATACTCAGATTCTGCCAGCATGTTCTTGGCGACTAGGGAATGCTCCGCAGTCGACACTGTCAATCCAAACTCTTCCAGCTTAATCGGATAGAGCATAAAGTCATCGTACGGGATCTGAATCCGTTTTGTCGGAATCGGAATGTCCTTGGGAGCTCCACCTAGCGTATCTTTAGACCGTCTTCCATTGAACTCTCTTTGATAGATTTCAACGAACGGTTTCTGTGCAGCTAAAGCTCTTGGCCATTTTGGTATGACTGTTTGTCTTCCCGTATGGTCTGTGATTACTACATCAACTGGACCCCAGTTGTGTATCTGCATCTCCTTATAGTAGGCAGGATAGAGAGTGGACAGTGCAAGACTGTCCACCTCTTGGGTAGTATAACCCATCTTAATCCTCCACTTGGGTTGCACGCACTGTAGTAATATATGCGTAGAATCCAAATGGGCACTGGTATAATTTAGGAGGAATATGTAATAAAAGAACAAGGCACCACTCAGGGCCAAAAGCCCTGAGTGGTGCCTGTAGTTATGCGATGTATCTGTAGCCCGACGGCGTTCCAGAGTAGGTCTTGTACTTGCTATCACTGAAGAGCGCATCAGTGACAGACGAGAACGTACTGACCTTGGTGTCTTTCGGCAAACTTCTTCCAGTATTAAGGAAATCCAGAGCGAAACCACGTTTGTACGTACCCATTGGAGTGGAGTTGCCAGGAAGCATAGACAACTGAGACGAGGTATATCTACCTCTTGTTCTCATGTTGTTCGTCTTCATGGTATCCTTAAGCACGAATGCCGAGTTGGCAGCATTCGATGCAGTGGAAAGAAGCGCTTTGTTCTCAGACGTATTGAACACGAGAACACGATTACCCTTAGAGTCAACCATGTGTGTTCCGTTCGTCTGGAACTTGGACAAACCTTGCTTAGAAGTAGGCGTTAAATTGCCCCAAGGCCCGGGATATTTATCGCCATAAGAGTTCCAGATCTTTCCGAGTTCAGCGGGACCACCTCTGGAGATGGCTGTACCTGCTTTCATCAGTCCGTCTGCTGTCGCAGAGACAGTGACCATGGCTTTCTTAATATCCGCTAATCCTGTCTTACCAGAAGTGTTCTTCAATCCGGCAAGCAAGCTGTCAGGACCAGTCATGCTCTCAGGAAGAAGTCCTTCAACAGCATTGAACACTGCAGGAGCACCCATCTTGAGAGCTGTGTCTCCAAGGGCAGAAAGTCCTTGGTTGAGAGCAGCCTTCTGGATACCTTCGAAATCACCGTTGACGATACCCTGAGCCAAGCCAGGGCAGCCGAGCATATCGTTGAGAGCAGATGTTAAACCATCCTTGAGTCCCTTGATAGCCCCATCGATGATTCCGAGAATATCAGGAATTGCAAATCCCTTCGATCCGGCAGTATTAGGACGTTTGGGGCATCCTCGACACTGCGGGAACGGTTCGCCAGAACAAAATGAATTACAGAATTGATCAATTGCACCCTGAACCATTGGACTGTTCATGGTGTCCTTGATCGAATCAAGCCAAGAACTTTCCGTAGGCACGCCTTCTGCATCGGCCATGGTCTGCAGGTCTGCATCTGTAGGATGCGTCTGCTTTGAAACGTTCTCGATCTTGTTGGCCAGATCAACTGCCTCTGCTGGAGTTGCACCAGCAGCTATTGCTGCCTGATAAGCATCTCTAGCTTTCTTCTCCGCAATACGTTCAATGAGGTCTTGCTTCTCACTGTCCGTCAAGTCAGCTACTGTTTTGACGGATTTAGCATCCTTAACATCATCGGCAGTAGCTTCACCTTTAGCGGCAGCAGCCTCAGCAGCTGCTACATCAGGAACACCTTCCTTACTTACAGGAACAGAGGTTGTCTTCTTATCGTTGAACTGGCCTATCGTGTATTCATGAAGTTTACTGGTAACCGTCTTGGTGTCAAGCGCTTTCTTGACGGATTCCTCAACCTTCTTGGAGTTGAGTTCAGAAACCCGTTTGAGAGCACCAGACAAACTTCCAAATTCAAACATGATAGGTTCTCCTGTTAGACGTTACAGTCGATGTGCATCCCTCGGAACAGCACTTTGACCATGTCTGCAGACCTTACTCTTGTACGAGGATCTAGAGACTGAAGAGTAACTCGGCCGTTCTCCTGCATCTGACGCTTGAAATCACCGTAAGCAGTTACGTCACCACCACGAACCTTCACTACTTCAAGCATAGTGTTCTTGAGACCACGAACACCAAGAGACTGAATCTCAGGTGCAGAGATAGAGCAAGCCTTATCCTCGCCTACAACCTGCCCTGACAAAGCATCAACTGTCTTGTCACGTGCAGGGACTGCAAGCTTCTTGTCCCATTCCTGCTGAGCACGGCGAATAGGAAGAGTAAGGACAAGATGCTCATCGTTGGTAAGATACTTGCGACCAGTGACTTTGTCCCTGAGCCACAGACGATGAGCCAACTTGAGCCCAACTACCTTGGAAGCATTCACGAGATCAGAGATCTTGAGAACCTTCTTCATGTTGGGAGCAATGAGGTTAAGCTGGTACTCTTTCTTTCGTATAAGTTCCATGAACTCAGCAAACTTGGTATCAGACATACCTCCAAGAAATTCTTTCCACCTCTTGGTATTGTCACCAGATGGATCCATGGCCGTCATCACCTTCAAGATGTATTCAGTAATCTTCTGACGCTTCTTCTTGGGATCTTTGACAGCCTCTGTAGCAGCTACAACTTCTTCGGACATTAGAAACCTCTTTCTGACATAAGCCCTCTCCTTTAGTGCCGATACTCTACGTGGATAGCCCTTCCGTCACTAGTAACAGTATCGTACTCCTTGACGTTGTGAGAATGTTCGGTAATTGCTCTCTTCTTACGTTGCTTGATAGCATCGTCAATAATGACGTAGCACTTACAACTTTCCGACTGAGCTATAAGCTGATCTACGCGTTTCCGCTGAGAACGGGTTAGACTAGCTTCCCATTCCTCCGGAGTAAGATATTTCATAAACAACACCTTAATTTTAAGTTACAAATGCATAAGATAGAACCCAAAAAATAACGAGCCGGGTTGTGCCCTAAGGCACACACCCGACCCAGTCATTTTATCAGCCAAGTTGGCGCTTCCTCTTCCAAGACATGAGCTTGAGAGTAGGAATGTCCGAGGAGAACGAGGTAAGCACCACGTTCTTGTAACGGATCTCAACGTTGATCACCGGGCGACCGTTGTCGGTCACGTTGGCTACAACGCTGTAATCCGTGAGATCGAGACGATCTGACAAGTCATGATCGAACTCCGACATAGCGGTTTCGATCCCATCAAGCAGATCATATTCGTTTTCATCAAACATTTCTACTGTCTGCAGCATCAGACTGTAGAGGGACGCTGACAACTTGGCTACACCTTGGGCAGGCGCTGCCGACTCAATGTCTCCTGCCAGTTCCGCAACGGCTCTAGCACGAAGTTCTTGAGCGAATTCGTCATTCAATTTCGTCATCGTTTTCCTCCTCTAAATCTTTTTCTGCGTCTTCTGCCTCTTCGAGGGCGCGGACCCCTTCAGGGTCATCGTCTGTTTCCTCCGGAGTGTCCTCCTCTTCATCGTCATCCACCGCAGTGTTGCGGAGACATTCGATGCAGAGCTCCGGATCAAACTCGATGCCTTCCGGGTACTCGGACGGGTCGTTGTACCGACCGCATCTTTTGCACTTCATCATGTTTTTGATCCTTTCTGGTTATGGTAGATTCACTAGTGTAATATAGATTTGAAATGATTTTAAGAATTAACAAAAAGAAAAGGAACGCGGGAAGGATCTACCCGCGTTCCAAAACCCTCTCAGTACAACATCCGACGAACTCTATCACACACGTGTCTACCTGTGCGCTTCATCAGACAGCTATGCAAGAAGATTTTTTGGTAAACAGATTGGATCTGTTGCCCATAACCACATAAGTAATACATACTTGAAATAGCACTGAATATTCTATAAATGTGGAATAGTATTTGATATTTTGCACTAATATCATTATGTCAAATAAACCCACTGTTAGGAGGAATCTATGGGAAGTGTAACTTATAGGGTTAAGGTTCCAAGCAAAGAATCTCTTGAACACCTGATGGCCACTTGGAATAGAGCTAGGATGCCGGTCATCAATGGTGAATGCGAATTGCCCGGTGGAACAGACCCGAAGCGCGCGCAGACGATTGACTTTGACAAGATGTCGCACGCAATCACAGATATTAAACCAGAGACTTTCGATCCGAAGACAAGCAGTGTCGCTATCGACGTTGTGTTCACAGGAAGGATGTCTCCTGTTATTGCAGATGCTCATGTTCGTGGAGACCTTAGGTTCGTTCCGCGATTCGTGACAATGGTACCGGACAACGGAGGTCCTGTACTCCAGCGCATCATCACTTGGGATGCCGTTACCCGTCCACCTGAAAGCAAGCTCTTCGATCGTCGACTTGAAGTCGAACGGCAGAAGATGCGGGACGAAGAGAACGCCAAAGACAAAGCAACTGAACTGAGAAAAAAGAAGGGTAAGTGATTACCTAACCTCACCTCTGCTGAGCGAAAGCTCAGCAGAGGTGATCTCGGTTGTTCTTTTTACTTCTCGAACACGATATCGATCAGATCATCTGTCGGAACCGGACTGTTATTGTCCATCTTGTCAATGATAGACGTCAAGTTGAACGACATCAGACGAATCGGCACTTTCGACATAACATTCAGAACCTTGCTCAAGCAAGCAACATCTCCGTAAGTGAACTTGCCGTCACCTACGATATCGTAACTCAACTGGCTATTGATAATGGTAGACAGTAGACCCCATCTGGTGTTGTATCCATCAGGAAGATCAACTGTGTCCCACACCTTCATAGCACGAGCAACGATCTTGGCCATGTGACTCATCTTGAGAACATTCATAGCCTCATCATTGGGATAGGTTAGCTTATCCAAGTTCTCGAGGTACTTCTTAGCTTCCTCTTCCTCCTTGGCCTGCTCAGCAGCTTCTCTGATAGCAGCTTCCCTTTCCTCTTTAGCTTCACGGATCTTTGCATTCTCTTCATCGTTGAAATACTTCTGCTCATCCAGAAGCTCAAAGGTAATAGGAGACTCAGTCGGAAGCTTAGCTGTCATCGAGTACAGAGATTCGGAAATCTCACCATCTGGTTTAATAAGGAGATACATCCCGTGGAGTATCCCAGACAGGGCAAGATCGAATACGATCAGTGCCCTAGGGAAGTCCACTGGCTGTGACCTTTTCTTTAGTGAGACATTGCACCTGAAATCCGTATCGATCAGCTCAGACAGGGCCTGCAGATCGAGTATACAGCGGGCATCGAATTTACGGTCATCTTCGTCAGGAGTGCCTTCAAATGTGCGAAGACATTGCTCCATTTCGGCATGCAACTTCTTGAGGTCATCAAGAGTAGCAGGTTCAAATGGCTCGTTCTGGAACAGAAGAAGTTGCTTGGTGTACTCAGCAACTGTATTGCCCAGAGTGGTCAGATGGCAGATGTTCGTAAGTCCGGATATCTGGGTAGTAGCTTCGATCCTGTTGAAGATCCTCCCAGCGGTTGAGATCATACGCAGTTCGTAATGATACTGCCTGAACGTATCCATTAGTTTCATTTGTGTTCCTTTCAGTTTTTGGTTGATGGACACAAAAGTAATGTATAAATAAAAGGATCATGACGGTTCTCCCCAGACAAAGGGAGAACCGTCATACTGGTCACATTCTCTGTTTGTTGTGATTAAACACTTGTGGATGCGTCCTTAGGCCTCTAAGTAGCAATCTTCACATTCGTTGTCAGGAAGTGTAACCTCCTCGCCCGCTTCAAGCTTGCGCATGATGCGAATACCCTCACGGAGTTGACGAAGCCACTTTAATGCATTCTCCCGACGAGCGCTCTCGATCTTGTCGTCCAGAGCACGGGCAATTGCTATATCCACGACCTTCCTGAGAACCTTGAGGACTGTGACCTGCTTCTTGTCGAGTCCCTTGGCCTGAATAAGCGCATCGAAGTGATCAGCGATGCGGGTGTACACGTTGAAGAGATCCTGGTTCGTATCGATCTTGTCGATGTCTGCCCAAAGAGCTTCAACCGTCTGCTTGAAAGCATCACTCTGCTTCTCAGCGATCTTGGTGTAACTCTGGTGGATGGTCATACCGGCATAGTAGCCAGTCGTTCCTTTGGGTGCAGTGATGCAACCAGTGAGTACTGCTGCAGCGGTAGCTGCAATTGCGATGAGTTTCTTCATTTCTTTTCCTTTCTACATTGAGTAGTTTGCATACTACTGTTTTGTCCGTTTAAATTATTACACAAAGTCATTGAGTTAGCAAAGACAGAATACTTGTCGTACTTGATCTCGGACGAGGCTATCGTAGAGAATATAGTCTTTGAGATATCTGCAATGACTTCTCTCCTCCACCTGTTGTGGAGCAGACCAACCAGGTCAGGTCCATAGGTAGTCTTGAGGCACATCTTGTCTCTGATGTCCTTGTACTTGACTAGATGGGTGTAAGGCAGGTTATGGTAGATACCTGTACCAAGTGCGATAGTGATGTCGAACACCTTCAGGATATCTTCACCATCTCTACGTTCTTTGGCACCAACGAACATGACATGGTCGTCACGTTTGTCGATGAACCAACAGAACACAGGATAGTCGTAGTCCGATATTCTACACATTCTGCTGGCGAACGTCTGAAGCTCTCTTTGTGACGGATGGATAAGAATCTCCTCGGCCTTGAGAGTCCGATTCATCACCTTATGGAAATACCTCTGGCAATCCTTGTAGGAGTAGATGATCTGCTTGTCAAGATCAGCATCATAAAGGTTGCGGTGATCCTTGTTCTTGTTGTAATCTGCCAATCTGATAAGGTAGCATTCATCATCAGATGTGGCATAGATGAAGTAGAGATCCTCGAAACTCGGGTTCTCATTGAACGCAACTAGGTCGAATGTCCTAAGTCTTGTGGCTTCCCGGATCAGATCTAAGGTGGACGATTTCCACCACATCTTGATCGCGGTAAAAAATCGCTTGAGCATAGAGCCCTCCTTATGTTATTGGATAAAAATGTAAAACCAGATCTGGGCTTTGTGCCCAGATCTGGCCTACAGTCATCACTTTACGTCTTCTTTGGCACTGACGACCTGATTGTAGTTGCTGAGCAACTCATGCAGTCTCGTCATGTACTTGATCACGAGCTCAGTGTACGGGACGATCTTGGCTCCAGCGGTCTCGAGGATCTTGGGGTTGTCCTTGACCTCTGGATGATCAGTCACATACCACTTGGTACCTAGAGCAGCAACTATTCCTTCCATAAGAGCTTTGCTTATTTGAAGCGCAGTGTCATCGTTGAACCATTTGAACAGGTCCACAATGATTCCCATGGAGATAGTCACTGTCCTGAGGTAATCCATCTCGTCAGGAGACCTAACCTTGTCGTTGTAGAGAGCAGTTGCCTCCTCTTTCCACTTGACATAGGTCTCGTAGACTTCCTTGGAAGATCCGTCAAACCTGAACCAGAATCTTGTTTCAGGTTTGTCATCGACACCAAGAAGGATCTGTGGTTCACCACCGTGTTCCTCAACACAAACGATTGTCCACAGAGGCTCTGTGTCTTTCAATTTAGGAAGGTCGGCCAGTTTGACTGTCTTAGCTTCCTGGAATCTGATATTCAGGTCTGAAGTAGTTGACTCTTGTGGCATGATTGCCTTCCTTCTCCCATACAGCAGATGGGTCGTAACCCTCGATAACACCAGTTGTAACCTTGAAGGTGTATACAGGGACATCCACGTACGCATCCGGATCAACGTAGATCCGCATCTTGGTCATACAGTAGACATCAAACTTGTCCTTCAGGTAGGAGTGCCACCGAGGAAAGAGTTTTACCATAAGCCGTGCAAACCTGCCAGCTACAAGTGTTGAAGCCATCACACTGAACACCTGAGCGTAGAACCGCTCTCCAGCATGTTCTACAACAAGGGACATGTACGGATTGCCTAGAGTATCGACTCCGTTCCTAGTAACTTCAAGTCTGAACCTAGGATAATGGACATTGCACTTGATCCTCTTGAACCAATAATCCACGTTCTTGAGAACGCGCTTGGTCATGCTTGTACGGCTTCCTCTGAGTCGTCCAGTGTAGAGACGCTCATTCTTCTCATTGATCAGACTAGCCACAAGTACAGCAGCGTATCGGAGCTTCTTGTAGTTACTGAGAATGAGAGCGGACTCAGGTCCCTCAAGGGTTAGGTCATCACCTACTTTCCTTGGGAACCATCGTCCGTATAGATCAGTTATCTGGTTCATTTCGCCCCAGCTATTGTGAACAACTGAGAATGCTGACCGAACGTAACGATTGCCTGATCCTTAGATGTCCTGCGCTTGGTGAGCAGAAGTTTTAGCGTTTCACCTGTCGCTACAAACTCAGTAAGATCCTTGAAGTAGAAGTGTCTGATCGTTGTACGAGACACAACCTCGTTAGGAACCGTGAACATCAGAGGACCGCCAATACGAAACACGCCGATAACCATCGTTGTCCCGATAGGAACACGTGACAGTTTACCGTTGCCCTTGATTCGGTCAATGTTGACTACGCTAGGCACCTTAGTGTTGCAGTGAATAACAAACACCTCTTCATCAGTAACAGGAGAGACATGGATAATGTCCTTGATCGAAGGTGTGGACACATTGATCGTCTGCCGAACAGCTCTCTTGTCGACATCGATAAGTTTCCTACCTTCTATCCTGTGGATGACAGTGCACTTCTCCCCAACAGGGAGAACTGGCATCTGGATGAGACCAGGTTGTCCAGGTTTAGGGCCGAAGGAGCAGCCATCCTTGATATTCACGGCAAGATGCTTCACAGCCCTGCCGATCCTACCGACATAGGAGGCTTTCATGTACTTCGGAACATCGATGGAAGGATCGAACTCAGGATCATCTGTCCCTATAACCTCTATCTTTCCACCTTCCTGGAACAGAGTGAACTCCAGATCCTCAGACGGGAACCGCTTGAGTATCTCGTTAGCTTCCTTGACAGATTCCAGCATGATCCAGCCAGTCTTCTTGTAGCACGCTGTGCCGATGTAATCGGGCATAGTGCACTTGGCAGGATACTTGTCGGAATACTTCTTGTCGAAGTAGTCAATGTCAGCTATCATCTCTTCAGGGACGTGCTTGAAGCGTTCCTGGAGAGCACGATTCTCTTCCTTGACATCCTCGATCTCCTTGAGGAGTTCGGCTTTTCCCTTGGCGGTTAGACGCTTGAGAGGAAGTGACTGAAGATACCTGGCCTGGAATGCCGTTAGATGGAACGATTTGAATCTCTCCATCAAGACTTTCACAGTAGACTCTTCATCCTTAGCATTACGGAAGATGTCGCATACTTCCTTAGCATGATCGACAACAATGACGAGAGCCATGAGTCGATGGTGCTGTTGCTTCAGGCTGATGAGTTTCTGCTTGAGTCCACCAAGTACCACGTTGAACCTGGCATCGCTCCACTTATCCAGTAGAGATAGAGGATTCTCCCTACCAAGACCAGTCTCGTTGTCGTAATACAACATCGAGGGTCTCCAGGAGGAAGTGAACTGAACCTCGTTCTTGAACCTTGTCAGGACATCGAACGGGTTCTCACCTCTACGGAGCTGACACACAAACTTGCCTTTGACACAGCCCTGCTCACGACCAGTGAAGTCGGACATGTCGATAAAGTGTTCGTGGAACCAGCTTGTTTTCTCTCGGATAGTCTTGACACCAACATCAGTGGTTACCTTGCCGAAAGACCTGTCAGGTGGAAGAGTTGTTATCGTGATGGAGTCCTTATCAATCTCCATTATGCCGTCCAGTACGAACGGGCAATCCCACTCTCCTTTCCTGTACGATGCTACTATCTGCCGAGAATTCCTCAGGTGACAGTACGTAGGAAAGTCAGGGATGAAGTACGGAGCCAAATTGTAAGCTTGCTTGTATAGCAAATCTTTGTGCTCGTACTTAAGCTCAATGAACTTCCTTGCAGCAATACAAAGGTTCTTGAGCGAGATTGCAGAAGTCTGCGTTTTGAACCCACACGCAATGCCCAACACAGGGAAACACAACGCGTGAGGAATGGTCGGTGCAAAGTTGGCAGGTTCAACACCTTTCTCAGATTCACAAGGAACAGTCCTAAGACAGGACGAGTCTGTGTGTCTGAAGAATATGTCTTCTGCCGACTCTGCATGTGCTACGTCGACATATCGAGCAGCAGCCGGATCGTCACCCACATAGGTGCCCAAGTTAGACTGGGATTCCACCAGCGGGATGATGTTAGAGAACGGCTGTGCAAGACTCGAGATAGCGGCAGCAATAGATGCATCACCATGCGGATGCATCTTCATGACCTCTCCTGCTACAGTTGCTTCCTTAGGAACATCGTCGTGTTTGTGCATGGTGAGCAAGATACGCCTGTGGATGGGTTTAAGTCCATCCACAGAATTCGGCATCTTGGTCATCACCGTATACTCAGAGAACGACTTCATGTTCATGAGGACGCACTCAGAAGCGGTCATCTGCTCTTGGAATAGACTCATTGAGTTAGATCCTTAATTGCATTTCCCTACAAGGATGAGACGCACTTCATGTTCAGGGACTTCACCAGCAACTTCCTTGATGCAATCATCAATGTTGTAGCCGTTCCATTTCTCAACAACTCGTCTGTAAGCATCCTCAGGGACAGACAGGTTGTGCACCTTATTGCATACGGCGCAGAACACCTGTCTCTCTATCATAGTCGCCATTTTCGAACTCCTTTTTAAGAGTTTGTATTCCTTATAAAAGTTAATCGGTACGTTGTTTAGAGTGTATCAAATTGTCAAGAATTGTTACAAAATACCTTCCTGAGGTCTGCATTGAGCAGGCTTCTCAGAATGTCACTAGCGAGACTCCTAGCTATTAGGAAGGCTGCTATTGCCTTCTTTTAGCTCTTGTCTCAACTTCTCTTTCCTCTCTTCTTCAGAAAGATAAGCGTCGTGTTTCCTACGGAGTTCTTTCTTAAGAGCTCTGTAGATATCCATGCAACTATCCACCACCCAAAGAGGAACAGACGGAACAAGTCGACTGTAGTCGATGTTAACAGTCTGCCTCATGCGTTTGACGTTGGAGATTTTTATCGTGACCTCGAATTCTTTGTTGATCTCCTCGGTTATGAAATCTCCAGATAGATCCTCGAGGAACTTCTTGTATACAAGTCCCTCGTTACTTGTCCTTACGGAATCATTGTCATCGTACTCTAGATTGACGAAGGCTCCAAGCCTGTTACTCTGATTCGTACGACGCCCCATCACAAAATGAACAATCATAACGTCCTCACTAATACGTCTGCTGCACACGCAATTGCAAATGGCACAAGCGCGTTCTTAAACGATAGTGAAGTGTTAGACATAAACACTAGGAACCTTCCAGGACCAAGACCTTTGTCATCGTAGAAGTAGATAGTCTCCGTACGCATCTTGGTTATCAGGAAATACAAAAAGAGAATTACGAACGCTATGAGTTTTCCGCACCACTGAAACATACCGTACGTTGCAGCGGAAATCATAAGCGTTGTGCACAATGATCCCAACTCGATCATGAACTTCTCGAGATTAGGATGTCTATACGACTTGTACACCGGTTGTCTGAGTTGATCCATTAAGACCTCCAAAACATGATGAACCCTTGTCTGTAGGCAATGCACCTACAGACAAGGATCCGTTGATCATCTGATATCAGCGGTCTCCTGCACACTGAACTTTTCGTCAGCTCCGTGAGACGACTTAACCGTGACTTGCATGTCTGCAAGTGTCATTCCCAAGACGTTCAACGCCTCGAGAAACCTGTTGATCGTAATGTTCCCCTTTACCAACGTCCTCATCAGGTTGGACCCGAATGTGTTTGCCTGGAGGGGAAGAGTACCTTGTGAAAGCGCATACTCATGGCACTTGGCACTGAAGAAGTCCTTCGATATCCTCTTAGACACGAATACACTTCTCAGAATGATGTCTAGGCAGTGCTGAGTCGAATGGACATCCTCCTCTGTAAACATTGGAGAACCTGCACTCATCTGAGCATCTTCAACCGTAGACACCTTCTGCTGACCATAGAGACGCTTACGAGTTTCTTTGTCGATGTCGGCTATAGAAAACATCTTTAAACTCCAATTGTCTTTATTTGGTTGTTGTTGCGGTTTGTAACCACTCTACCTCGTTGAGCAGGAAACTCTGCAGAGGGCCGGACCCCTGCATTCTGCTAGCAATCACCAACGATGCGAAGCACCCTAGATAAGAGACCTCTCGCAGAATCTCATTAGTAGGATACCGCTGACCACATAGTCGGTCTATTTCACCAGCTATCCATGCTGCACAACTAAGTCTGTCTGATGTAAACTCATCTGCGATCCTGCTGTCTGGGACAGTGAGTTTGTGCTTGGAATACAGACGAAGACATGCGTGTTGTGTACACCCGTCGTAGCTTCTAATGTCCCTTGTGAAGAGCCATGTTGAAATCAACAGAATAGGCAGTTCTCCTCCATAAGACCAATCACACTTCTTACCGGTGCCTAGATCTGTAAGCAGTATCATGGTTGGAAACGGATTAACAACTGCCCTTCTGTTGAAGAGAAGCTTTTCGTTTATACGTCCTATCGCACCTCTAAGCATCTCAACCCTTTCAGGTATCTTGACACTTGCTGGTGGTGGATGTTCGTACTCGACAAGTTCATCAGTGCTTGGCAGGCGTCTAAGTAATAAATACCTCAACACCGCTCGAGCGTAGTCCTGGATGTCGTCATCTTGCTGTCTGGCATCATCAAGACTAAATATCTCAGTTACAGCCGAAACGAATGCCGATGAATCACGATGATACTTCGGCATTAAAGTGGGATCCTTGAGCCACTCTAACGTTTCGATCATTTCTATTCCTCCAAGAAACCGTTTTCAACGAGTCTCCCGTGAACACTTCGACTGTTAAGCTGCTTGCGGGCTTCGCTGTCCACACCAAGCATGTTGTAGATGACATTGACGTCACCCATACCACAGATTCTAGACACGCATCTTCCAGCGTCAATACAGGTTCCCTTGATTGCAGCTTCGTCCATTTCACCTAACCCTTTGAATCGGGTAATGGCAAAGTACTTGCTGTTGTCGGTATCTGTTATGTTCTTAAAGATGGCATAAAGCATCATGATGGAACATGGTGCAAATGCATAGAGGTCTGTGTACCTGGTAGAGACATACAAGTTCCACGTTGTCCAATTGATGTCCTCGTACAACGGGATGATCTGATTTTTTATCGTCTCCTTAAGGTGAGCCAACGAAACCAAGCTGTCCAAACCCTGCTCAACAAGTATGAGTGTGCTAGAAGTCTTATCCCACTGGACATCTTCGACTCCTGCCTTCGACATGATCGAGGCAATCATCTTGATGTTAGGACTCTTCTCGTCCAGATAATCTGCACAATGCATCAGCTGCTCAAGCAAGAACCTGTCGATATTCAACTGGTCTGCTATGAAGCCGACACGATCACCGATCTTCTCGACGATGGCACAGAACGACACATACTCCTCTTTACTGAGCAGTTTGGGTTTGTTATTGCCGATCTCAATGAACACATCGAGCAGAGTCCTGTAGATCTCAGTCTTCGCTTCGATGAGTGCTCCCTGATCACGAAGATACAGAGGGCGCTTCTGTCCCTGCACACGCAGCGAATACAGAGGAGGATTGGCAATGTAAATTCTACCTTCCTCTAGGATCAGAGGATTGATCTCCTTGAAGATTCCTATCAGGAGAGCGACGATGTGATAACCGTCAGCATCGGCATCTGCCAGGAGTATGATCTTGGAGAACCGCATGTTGCTCAGGTCTTTGTCTGTCGGTCTAACACCTATCAACTCCATCAGATCCTGATAGATAAGGTTCTTCAGAAGCTTCTTGGCATCTGCACGAACCGCATTGATCGGTTTACCGGACAACTTGAACAGTGCTTGGATACGTTCGTCGCGAACAGTCTTTACACGACCAGCAGCTGAATCGCCTTCTGTGATGAATAGTTCAATCTCACTGCTGTCCCTAGAGCGACACGGGAAGTACGAACCTGTACGGTTGAGCAGATACCCAATACCATTAAGGCTCTTGTTCATCTTGTACTGAGACTTACTGTACCTGGCGAACGCCATCTCAAAGTTCTCAGTGATGAGTTCTACAAGTCTTTCCCAGACAGATTCAGGAATCTTGTTCAGGATCCTGCGCAAGAACACACGATAGAACTCACCGAACTTGACATCAGTGAACTTGGATTTGTCCTGGCCATCGAACCCAGCACCTTTCCACGTCACTGACACACATCCACTTAGAGGAATCTGATACTTGGTTTCGAAGAACAGTTTCTTATCCTTGTCCAAGACATAGTCAGTCAGATACAACTTCAATGTGCTCTGCAGCATAGTGAAGTGTGTCGAGTTCAGATCGGAAATAGGAGTTGCGTTGACAGCACCGATGAGTCCACCTTCACCCTTGAGTGTCTTAGGATCGATGAACACATCAACATCGAATCCTAGACGATCGTCAGGATTGTTTATATCGTGTTCTTTCTTAAGTTCTACTCCAGGTTCCCAAACGATTTCCTTGAGATCGAACTTGTTAATCACGTACTCTCTAGGAGACAGAGGGTTGAACACAACATCCGACGAATACGTGAAGTTGGACGAATCAGTGAGATACCTCCACAAATCTTCAGGGGGCATCTTGAATGTAGACTGTTTGAGTAGTCCGTCCACAACTCTAACATGAATCCTAATGTTCTTCTTGAAGAGCATGTAGAATTCAATCTGGTTGAGATTCTCGGAATACCCTTTAGCCTCTTCACCTAATTCATTCTTGCCAAAGAAGTCTTTTGTTGCGACTAGGATCGTAGGATCTGGCTGGAACAGAACAGTCGTACCAACTGTATCCTTATTACGATCAATCGTTTTCTTCATCACCTGAGAATCTCTGACTTCACCTCTCTCAACCTTGAGAAACGCAAAGCCATCCATCCTCTTGGTAAATGCGTAGAACTGATCTGACAGAGCAGCAACGACTTTAGATCCGATGCCGTTAGTTCCGATACTAGACGATTGATATCCGTGAGACTCCTCGTACTTGCCAGAAGTGAATTCCTTTGTGAAGCAGTCAAGAAGTTTCTCTTTCGGAATACCAAGACCAAAGTCCTGAACGAGAACCTGATATGTCGACTTGTCCTTAGCAACAAAGTACGTGACGAAGATGTCATACATCCTAGATTGGTCACGAGCCTCGTCGATAGAGTTGTCAACGATTTCTTTTATCTGAATCAGGTTACCGTCTACTGATGATGTCTTAAAGCCGTACATCGAACTCTTCTTGCGCATGTGCTGAAGAGCCGTGTAATGCTTAATTGACTCAGCATTATAATCCATCATGTTGCTCCTTCTTTACAACGTTAAACCTAGCCAGATGTGTAATATATTTCCATATCAAACATGAGACAAGAGTCCAACTTTTAGAGCGTTTCTCTGAGAAAAAGACAGAGTCATAAACTGATAGTGAAAGTTAAAAAATAACAAAAAGAAAACCACCCTGCAGCCGGGATTTCTCCCGAGCTGCAAGGCGGAATTTCTCAGGCGCACCAATACGACACTTCGGTCGCACGACGCTTTACCAATCCCTTCAACGGAACAGGAATCTTCTTCCCATTCGCATCCAGGACGAACTGGCCGTTCTTGTCTTTCTTGTACAATCCGCCGTACACCCAGCGATTGAATTCCTTGGTGATCACATCGTCCTTGGAACCGTCGTTGATGCGTTTGAGCAGAGTAGAAGACTGGAACTTCGGAAGACCAAAGTTGTAGACGAAGCTTATCAGAGCGACCTGCTGACCAACAGTCAGCTCACGCTTGACAAGTCCCTTCACCTGCTTTTGGATCTTCCTGACCTCACGGCCAAGTATGCGGTCTGCTGTCTTACGATCCATCTTCGTAAGCTTCTGTTCAGCTTCCGTCAAGACGCATTTTGTAAATCCATATCCGATGGTTTTTACACCAGCGGAACAGGAATACCAGTTCGAGCGAAATCCCTCGAACTGAGCAATCTTAGCGATAGCCTTCACTTCAGCCTGCTGATCAGCCGTAAGCGCGGCATTTGTGTCGCATCCCATCATGAAACCTCCGATGAGTAAGAGTGCAATAACTTTCTTCATAGCATTTATCCTTTCTTTGCTTTAGTTGTTGGTTATGGCTAGTTAGTGATAAATGCTTGAATTAAGTCGATATACACAAAATAAAAGAAATGTTCTCCAACCCCCAGGGCGCGGACCCTAGGAGTTGGAGTTTGATCTGAGTAACGCATCATGATCAAAAGGAAGGAGGTGGAGATGTCTTTCTTCCACAGATCTGTTGAACACCAAGAAGGGTTAGTTTGTAGACATCACACTTCACAAGCGTAGAAACAGATCGGCAGATCAGCCGAACATATCCACCAGTGTCCAGCAAAAGCTTGTTCCGGCGGCTTAGGAGGGACACGAAATCGAAGTGTCCTGTCGCTAATTCAAGTGAGGTCCATCTAGGAACCGAAGCACCTGATGGTCTGGCACACAAGAACTTACCAGGCCATATATTTCGATTGACAAAGCTACAAGTGTAATAAACTGGAGCTTAAAAGCCTGCGCGACAGGACATAATATGTTAAATTGGGTAGTTTTTAATTACACCCGATCTAACAGAAAGGAAAGGTTATACCCTATGGCTGACGAGAAACCTAAATCCCAACTTGATGCAGCTCTGGAATCGTTCGAAGCGGAAGTGTCGGAGTGCAAAGCTATCCGCAAAGAGCTGGTCACTCAGCTTCGTGAAGACGCCAAGAGAATGAGAATTTCTCCGGAAGACAAAGCGATGATGGTTCAGTCTAAACTGGCCATCGTCAATACTCTTGGCTCTATGCTCAAGGACATTGAAGACTCTTCTCTCAAGGCTGTCAAGCTTCGTCTTGCTCGTAAGGAGCAGGAAAACAATGGAGAGTACTCCAAGGCTATTGTCGAGATGCTCAAGATGATCCGTGCCGATGGCAAGGACACCAACAACGCAGACAAACCGATGCAGAGCGAGGAAGATGTTCAGAAGAGTATCGAAAATCGTGGCAAGGATCTCAAGATCGAGATCACTCCAGGTGAGATCGAAGAATGCGCAGGTGCTCCAGGAGCACCACCTCCTCCAGAAGAGAAACCACAAGAAGAAAAGAAGTCTGAAGAGACGAAATGAGACATCCCTAGAGCGGCGCACACAAGTTGCGCCGCTCTAGGTAGTTTCTCGCTTTTTTCGCATTATTTGCCTTCGAGACGACGACGCAGGCTGACAATTGCATTCAGTGCCGAAGTAGACGCCAGCACTTTGCCAACAGCGTTGTTGTTGAAGGTGATCGGTGCACCAGTCTTGGCGTAAGAGACAAGCTGATACATAGCCGTGTAGAACGTATCGAACTTCAGCGAATCCGTGGGAGTCGGAAGACGATAGTCCATACGGAATAGAGTGCTGTCCTTGAACAGGCTGCCGTAACCCTGCGTCAGTTTCTTGAAGACGATGTTGATCAACTCAGCGTAGTAGGCAGCATTCTTGTTTCCATTGCGCGGGCAGCAGATAACCATGATGTCGTACAGCTTGTAAGCTGCCTTTATCATGGACTGCTCATCGTCTTTGCGAGCCTTGGCGCATATCTCCTTGTACTCATCGAACATGCGGATGAGCTGACGACCAGCTGGAGTGTGCATGTGGAGGTCATCTGAGATACCAGAGTTGATCGTGTTGACCTTGTTCTTGATCGCATCAGCCGTAGCAGACGATGTACGAAGTTTGGTCTTGATGATCACCTTCGGGGCAGTCTTCACAGGTTCCACAGGCTTCTCGAGATCAACAGCTTTCGCTGCAGGTGTCGGTGCAGGAGCAGCGACAGGTTTCGGAGGAGGCGGAGGTGTAACCGGTTTCGGCTGTTCCACATGTTTGGGAACCTCCTGAGGTGCAGGCTGAGGAGGAGGAATCTTTTCCTTCACCTCTGCCGGTTGTTCCTGTCGGGGTGGAGGAGGAACTTCCTCTTTCGGCTGCTCTTCAGCGACAGGAGCGGGTTCCGGTGTAGTGGCAGCTTCAGCGGGAGCCTGATGCTCACCGTTATCCGCACTTTCGGTACCGGTTGTGTCTTCTGCATCATCACCAGCGTCATCCGCAGGTACTGCAGCGTCACCGCTCAAAGCACTGGCAAGGGCAGCATCATTGAGTTCAGCGTTTTCTTCACTCATTGACTGGTTTCCTTGTCTGTTTCTGTTTTTGTGACGATTTTTCTTGCTCATTGGGTAAGATCCTTCGTTCGCAACGTGAAAGTATAAGATATCAAAGAATGATATTCTCGAGCTCGTAGTTCTTAACCTTGAGCGCGGTACCGTGCATGTTCTTCATCGAGATCATCAAGAACTTCGATGTCAGCTTGACCGTCTGAATTCCGAGACGCTTAGCGTTGAGATCTTGAGCCTTGACACCACAGCACTTGTAGCAGAAGTTGTCCTTCGTCGCACAAGTGAGAGGCGAGTACAAGCGAATGACCTTACCAGTCACGTACTTGGCCAAGTTCTCTTCGGTGATGACAACATCTTCACTTCCGACCTGGATGGTTCTGCCGATGAACTTGCGTCCGTCGTAGACAGAGCAGTCAACTGCAATGGTTCTCTTGGTTCCGCAATCAAGCTCAGACACAGTTGCGTCCTGGAACGCACGCATAACAAGCTTGGTCTCAGCACCACCCTTAGCAGTTTCGATACCGCGGTCATAAGAACCTTTACGCACTTCATTCACGATGGACGGGAATGCTTCCTTGGTCCAACCTTCAACAAGCGCGTTCGGGATGAACGTCATCTTACCAGCATCTGTTCCGAACGACGGAATGCCTCCAACAGTCAGGAACATCTTCTTGCGCTGAACGTCAAAAGACTTGGAACCGAGACCTGTGAAGAACACAAGTGACGGATCGTCCTTCAAGTATTCCTTGTCCATCGATATCAGAACTTTTTCGAGCTGCTGAATGACCAGAGGATCATCCATCTGGTCTTTGTGCTCTTCGATGAACTTGCGCTTAACCTCAGCGACATTAGGATCAGTCTCTAGAGACTTGACTGTCATGCTGGGAACACTGAGTTCTGTGATGTGTCCGATGAAGTACACATGATCCATGAACGATGTGAACTGATCAACAGTGACTTCTTTCTTGAGAACTTTGTCACGAACGAGACCAACGAGAAAATCAGGTGTGAACCTCTTGTTCTGGTAAGCGTAGATCTTCCAGTCGAACGGATACTGAAGCGTGATAATGTTCCAGATGAACCTACCAACGCTAGTGTCATGCCACTCTTCGCTCAATATCGGTCCAGTAAGAACTGAAGTGTCGCTCTTGGAAGCCTCGAACACGTCATCCGACAAGAAGCAAGCTTTGTTGGACTCGTTGATGATGCTCAGAGTCAGAAGATCATTCTCGTCGGTGATGACTATGCCAACGAACCTCCTGTTGACACGAACGACATCTCCACGCTCTATTCCAGGATACTTGAGTTTTTCAAGCTGGATATCACTGTCCACTTTGACCATGGTGTCACCATACTCGATCTCGTTGGTGTAGTCAGAACAAACCGTCATGGCGTCAAGCAGCCACGAACGGTGTTTGAGCTTCCCACAAGCCGCTGCTACCATGAGGCAGCGTATCTGACGTGTATTAAGCCTCATTGTAGTTCAACTCCATAGGTTCCACCATGTTTGTCAACATGGATTTAAAGACTTCGACGATCTGCTTAACTGCATCCGTACCAAGCCGATCTTCATAGCTCATGATCTTGTCTGTAATTTCAGATTCGAGGTTGAGCCTGTTGGTAACATCGGCGATGAGAGTAGCGACCATAATCACCTGGATACTTGTTGGGCACTTGCGTTCTTCTTCGACGCAGTAGTACTCCAAGCAGTGGTTCCAACGCTTTAGGTACGGAGTTCTTGCAGCAGCGATGAACTCACGAACCTTGTTAGCATCGTTCAGGTCAAGCGCTTCGAGTTTAGCTGAATTGCGCTTGAGGTTCTCACGAGAACCAAGTTCAACTTCGAACTTCCCATCGAGTGCGTTGTTGATCATCGCACGACGGGCCGTTCTCTTAAACTCATCCTCGGCAGCGTTAGCCCACAGTGAGTCAGCAATCTTCCGAATAAATTCAACACGCTTACCTAGGATCCCAACGAACTTGAACATCATCTCCTCGTCAACCTCGGAAGTTACATCGGGAATACCGAGATCGTCAACACGATCACAAGCCAGTTTGATGTGTTCGACAAACTCACGGCTGTCTCCTTCGAAAAGTCCCTCGTAGAGTTCCTCCATCTGACGAATCAACTCCCAGCCTTCATCAAGCTGAAGCCACTCGATGCACCAATCCAAGTACTTGCGAAAAGGATCATCGTCCAGAGAACAAGCGATCGTCTCGAAAAGATCACGATGATCCTTCATCGTCTCGAACATGACGTCGTCGTCGAGTTTACGCCTCAAAGCCAGCAAACCGTACACTACGACTGGCTGATCACACAGCTCATCGACATCACGATTGATCGTGACACCAAAACCATTGAGTTCTTCGCAGATCTTGATGATGCATCTGTTCCTGAACCACAAAGGAGTCAGGCTCTCCTCGAGAGCCTCGGACAAGTATCGCTGTTCGACGAACCAAGCATCGATCTCAGGACTGCGCTCCCGCGCCAGTCTGATGACTTCAGCCGAGTAATCGTCCTCGATGCTTGGTTGATAGTTTATCGCTCCCATACCAAAACCTTTGTTTGAAAATAAAACAATTACAAAAAATGGTGTCAATGTGTAATTGCCAGAATAAAATGTGATTTATTTAACTCAGTGTTCACTCATCCCCTCATGCTCTGCATCTCGGGGGATGAGTGAACCTGTGAGTTACAAACTTTCTTTTATATATTTTCTTTGTTTAAGAATAATACTTACTTTATTTTAAAAATATTAATAATTATTTTAAGAATAATTAATAAATTCCTTTAGTTTTCTCTTTATGTTACTTTCTCTTTGTCTGTCTGAGTAATCTTTGACAAATTGAACTACTGCTCTGCAAGATATTCTGTTACTAGATGCTTAACATTTTTTGTTCAATTGGAGAATACCATCATGGCAAAATGGATACTTACTGATCACAGAATCATTTCGAGTGAGCTGACTCCCAATGTTCCTGTGGCTGTAGTCATCGACAAGTCCTACAGCAAACTGATACTCGACGGAATGAATAAAGGCCGTGACGCGATCCTCAAGATCGAGCAGCTTAAAGACGAACGTCGTCAGCTCAAGCTCAAAATCGTTCAGCTTGAAGCTAAGCTAGCTCGCTGGGCTAAACACTGCGAGGATACTGGAGTTGGAGTTCCTCATCCTGGATGCAAGAGGAAGAGCAAAGTTACGACTTCAACTAATGAAACTCAGATCGTCGATGTTCCTGTTCGCAAGAACTACAGGAAAAAAGAGTGTCCTGGTTGTGGTACTAGACCTCCTCACATGTTCACTCCCAAGTCTTGTCGACAGGTGATGTGCGATGAGTGCAAGAGAGAACTTGCTGAGATCAAGAAACGTACTGGAACTAAACTCAAGGGCAGAGACACTGTCAGAATTTCGTGGAGAGGTCAGGGACCTTACCTCGGTGTTCCGAAGAGTGAATCTCCGAAAGAGGGAGTTATTACCGACAAGGATCTTGTTATCAAGAAGAACAAACCTGTTGTTGAAGAACCTCCCAAGAGACTTTCAGTCGAAGAAGTTCTCAGACTTCCTGACGGACCCGAGAAGAAACAACTCGAGTCTCAGTTCACTGTCGCTGAGAAGATGGAAGCTGCTAAAGTCAGGTACAAGATACAGAGAGAACAGATGCGTGATATGCGCAATAAGGGATTTTCTCTTGATAACCCAATCGTTGGAGTTAATGCTCCGGCGATGTGAGTACAATGTTATAAACTACATCGTAGCACTTGGTTATGACCAGTTGGGATTTGGACGGGTCTGTAGCTTGAGTGGTTAGGTCAACGCGTTTAATCGTAAATTCACGCTAAGTGCGAGAGTCTCACGATTCACGAGAACCGTCATGCTTTCTCAGTCTCTATCTGAGATGGCATCCTGGTCTCGATAGAGCGCAAGCGACTGTCCTGGTAGACTCTCGTGAACATGTTCGTGTGCGCACCTAGTGTGACACATGGCCTTACCAACCACTACATTACAGGCAACCCGTCCTCCTACTGTTGGTTACAACTTAAACAAATCTGGTGATAACTTTAGGAGCTGCGAATCATGTATGACCCTGATATTCATGATCACAACTACCGACCGATAAATGACTCAGCGATGCAGCAGCAATGCGATATGCCGCAGGTCACGATCTACTCGGACGGAAGTTATAAGCCGCAGATCAACTTTGGTGGTTATGGCACTCTCATGGAGTGCAATGGACACAGAGCTTTACTCTACGGCGGATCTCCATCGGACTCCAACAACAGAATGGAAATTACAGGAGTGTTGGCTGGACTTCGATTGCTGAACAGACCATGTGTTGTCACTGTTATCTCCGACTCGAGGTACGTTGTTGATGCCATCAACGGCTACATCTGGTCATGGGTGTCGAACGACTGGATGACTTCTCAGAAGAAGCCAGTCGCCAACCGCGACCTTTGGGAAGAGATGCTGCAGTACATACAGATCCACAGGATCCATGGTGTATGGATCAAGGGCCATACTGGTCATCCGGAAAATGAACGTTGTGATAGGCTTGCAACAATGGGCGCTTATCACTCGGCCAGTTTGCCGGTACCCGCTAGTAAGCAGTTACTGTACGACCTGTCGAAAGGAAAGTTTCCAGGTTCTGAGGATGACGACACGATTGAAAGTTACGATCTTCCCTAACAGCACTCTAGGCTCCCGGCGGTTCTTACCGTCAGGAGTCTAGAGCTAACTGTTATCTTGGGTGGGTCTGGGGTACAGTACAGAGTATCTCAAATTTGAGATGACTGAGAGCAGTTCACGCAAGTAATGTGTGATGATTTTTGGGATTTAGAACTTGATCAAAAAAGAAACACTCTTTGAATTTAGCAAAAAAGAAAGGACCGCGTTAGCGATCCAGTCTCCGTAACCGGATTTCTCCGGTTACTTCTCGACGACCTTGACCAGGTCGTTCTCGAGCAGCTTCCTGATCTGGTCGATGTCAAGAGTGCAGTCGATCCCACAGAAGGTACGGAAGAGCGTGATCGTCGTCTCGTACTTGTTCGAGAGAGCGTCCACGTTCGTGACCTCCAGGATCTCACCGATGTTCACCGTGTCAGCGCTAGCACGCTTGTCCGGATCGACATCACCAGAAGGAAGGTTGAAGTCGCCGATCACCTCGAGCTTGTCACCCTTGTGGGCAACGAAGCAACGAGCGATATCACGCTTCCTGTACGCATCGTGCTCATCCTTACGAGACTCCTTCTCGGCAATTTCCTTGTCGATAAGAGCACGGAAGTGATGCAGATCATCTGCGATCGACTTCATCGTGTCGTTGAAGGCAGCGAGGCGGTTTTCGAGTACTGTCAGGTTCATTTCTTATTTCTCCTTGTTTGGTTGTTTGTGGAAAGGGTTGCAGACAGTAAAGCGTTATGTGAGTCGCTAGCTCACTTGCTCTCCACGGGCTTCCTGCTTCTGCCTGCATGATTGTAATTAGTACATGAAAAAAGAAGAACTACACCAGGTGGAGGGATCAATCCCTCCACCTGGTGAGTATGTTCCAGTCGATCTTAACGACGGCTGTTGAGCAGACGACTCATCTCACGATCCTGGATATCGCCAATCTTGAACCAGCGATCAGGTTCGTTGTGAGTGTTGAGCCAGCTACCCTCGGTGCCACGCTCCATGTCGGTGTGTGCAACCCAAACGCGATAGTACGCACCGTTCTTCATCTTGACGATGGAGAATGTGTAGTCCTCGAATGCAATCATGCGCTCGATGGTGTCCGTACCGGTCAGCTCGTACTCATCGCCGCCAGCGCACTTCTTTAGCATGTTGACGACATGGAGGATAGACGGATTCGGAGTGCCGAACAGCATGTTCATGTATTCGCTCTGGGTATGCTCTTCCGAGCATTTCTTCGTGTTCGGCTCTTCGCCGATCGGCTTCATGTTCGTCTGCGGCACAGCGACTTCCGTCTTGATCTCATCGAACCACTCGGTGGGCATGATTCCCTTGTTGTTCACGACCATCTCCTGCGTGATCTTGCGGTTGGCCTTGAACTTCTTGCCGGGGGCCTGAGGGAACTCAGCCTCATCACCCTCGTTGTAGATGACGATTTCTTCCATGATGTTTCCTTTCGTTAGAGATTCCTGGATTGGGCTGTCCTTCTCTTTGACCTCCATCAGGAGATCGAACAGAGTTCCGTTCTTGGTAGCCTCAGCGACCTCGACGTCAGTGAGATCCTTGGTGAGGCAGACGAACTCCTTACCAGGATATTCATCAAGAGTGACGAGTTCGCCCTTCTTGATAACGACGACAGGTTCCTTGACCTCAGCCTGATGATCAATGTCTGCCACAACAGAGGCAGGCTTCTCAGCATCAGGCTCAGCATCGCTCATCTCGAAGGCTTCTTCCTTGAACGCTTCTGCGATTTCGCTCGCCGGTGCGTCAAAGGAATCGTTCCAGAGATCGTAGTCGACGATGTAGATCTTCTCAGGATTGACGAAGTTCTTGAACTCGATGTCCGTGAACTCGTGAAGCACTGCCGCCTCCTCACCGTCCTTCTCAGGAACCGAGAGAATCCGGACAACGCCTTCATCGCTGATATCGAACTTGACCCTAGTGGACATGAGGAGAACACGCTCGTTCTGAACTTCCTTAGCAGCCGGAGTGTCTGGCTTCTGTTTCTCAACAGGATTTTCCTGAGTGGTGTTCTCAGCACGCTGCACACGTTCGAACTTCTCGAGGAATGTATCGAGCATGCTCTCAGTGGAGCACTCGAACACATCGTCGATAGCGACGTACGTTGCGGCAGAAGCAACCTTGTTCTCAGGATCCTTGAAAGACCAGACATCGACCTTCTGACCTTCCTCATCTTCCACGAAGATGGTGGCATCACCGTCCTTGGAGATCGTCGTGACGATATCACCCTTGTGGAAGACGAGGTTCTTTGGAGGCTCATTCTCTTGCTGCTCCTCGGCAGGAGCGTCTCCAGGCTCAGGCATAGGCGGCTGTTCCTGGTTGATCGGCTTAAGATCTTCCTCCTTCACAGGTTTCGGAAGATCCTCCTCTATGCACATGTCCTGAATGAGACGAAACACGGGAACGTTCTTACCGTCCTTGAGCTCATTGGCGATCGTGCCAACAAGACGAGTCCAGCGCTTCAGGTTCTTCTGGTCTGTGACGACGAAGACGAAGTTGATAACCGTTCCTTTGCCTTCAGGGATAGGTTCCCTGATGACCTTGAACTGAGCCCATGAGGGATCAGGTCCGATGTCGAACGAGATCACCTCCCCCGTGAACTTGTTGGAGATGACGTTCGACGAGAACTCCTTGAGCTTGCCCATCAGTGTGGCATGCCGCTGGAGGCTCTTCATAACCTCGCTTGTGTCCACCCGCTCACCCAAACCGAGAATACGACGGAAGACGACGATAGGGCTCATCGACTTGACCGTGGACTTGTCCTTGGCGAGTGCGTCCAGGAAGACGCTAGTGAAGGTACTGTTGATGTTATTCATCTTGTTGTTTCCTTGTTGTGTTTACCAAACGTGAGAGGATCCGGTGATCACCGTACACCTCGTTGAAGAGAAGTTTTGCGTTATCGTCATCGACGAACCCACAAGTTACACCGAGTTGCTGAAGGATTAGCCTAATCGGTCTCGTGTTTTCGTGAACGATGTCACGCACCATTACGAGAGGCATCAGTTCCTTGGGAATGACTGCCACCGTAGGAGCCAGAGCAATCTTGCTTGGCGGTTTCTTGTTCGCTAGGATAAATCCTTCGAACAGCTTTGCTACTTTAGGACTCGATTTCCTCAGGTCATCGAAATACTCCCTAGTCGGCTCTGCTATAGGAACAACGACGCACTTGGTAGGGATCTGGATATCGCCATACTTCCATGCAAAGATTTCCTGCCATGCGTAGTAGTAATAGTACGGACTAGACATGGGTTTAGCATAACCGTCTTTAGATTTGATCGACTGTGGCTGACACCACGTGATACTGCCCTTAACAACTTCGCTGTAGATCTTGAGTTCCCACTCCATTGCTTTCTTGATGAGCTCGTGACCAGAGATCTTCTGGTTGAGCGAACCCAGCAGAATGTCCTGTACAATGAAGTTCTCACCGTACTGAGTTGCTGCCTTACAGATATCAGAACCCTTGAGCTGAACACCTTTTATGTCGGTGGATGGATTAGGCAGGATAACTCCTTCCTGCACAGTAATAACACCAGCGTAGGTTTTCTTGATATCTGCGAGACACATGGTCGGATAGAGGAACTCGTTCTTCATCGCCATGTCTTTAACTCGATCTCCCTTAGCTCCGTGGCAGATGCTGTACAGCTTGAGAACATGGGCAACAGCCAGAGTTATCCAGTAGATCATGAGACAGGCGATGTGGTAAGTGCCGGGAGAGATCTTGTAGATGTCTCCGGTGTACCACTGAACCCAATCCTTGACAGTGAAGATAACCGAGTCTGTGTCGGAAATAACCGAGGAGTTGCGTTGCATGAACTTACGGTTGAGAACATCCGGGACACAGAGATCTGTGAAGATGAACGTGTCGAAGATGTCTTCCATTTTCTTCAGCTCACTCTCCACATGTCTGGCGATGTTGACGAACTTGACCGCTTTGTCAGGCATGTGTTTAGGCAGATCGTACACCTGGATCTCAGGATCTCCAGAACCCACAACGTCGTTGAATGCAACGTTGACCATGGTTACAAGAGCACCGTCGAGTTTGAACAAGTCATCTGCAACAACTCCATGTTCATCCTTGACAGAGCTCAGATCGAACATAGCCTCTGCCCACGGACGGAAGATGCCGTCGTTGCCCATGATGATGTGCCGTAGATTCTGGTAGTACCAGAAGAATTGCACTTCCTCATCGGTCAGATGGCTTACTAGGTCGTCGACCCTTGAAAGTTCCTGTTCTTTATACCTGTGATAAATACACAACATGTCCTTGAAGAACTTGGAAAGCTCAGCCTTGCTGACGAATCTCATACCGTGATTCTGCAGACAGTTAAGAACTTTCTCAGGATCGATGCTACCTTGCAGGTGTATAGTCACATGGTTGATAAGCTGATCCAGAGAGAACCAGCCGAAGTTTCCTCCGAGAACATGCTCGATACAGGTATTGGCATAACCGATCAAAGCTCGACCAGCACTGGTGATGCTATTGTAGTTAGCCTTGTCATAGAAGATCGAATAAGAAGAGCCGTAATTCCCAGGCAGGGAGTTGACGCCGATTTTGATAACAGTCTGCAAGTAGTAGCAGATCAGCTGGTTGACAGTGTCGCCGATTGCTTTGTATTTGAGCATGTCTTTCTTGAACTTCTTCCTGAGCTTCAGTCGGTTCAAGATCATTTGAATCGTCTTACCAGTCTTCTTATCGTGTTGGCAGTAGAAACTGCCGTTGGGAGACAGGATGTCATCCGCATGTTTGTCAAGGTAAGTTACTAAGTCAACAGCTTTGAGCTGAGGTAGTCCCTCTGTAAGAGTATCCACCACCACAGCCGTCATCGGGCTGTAGCGGTCTTTACAGGCCAGACGGAATCGCCGATCTGCCTCCTCTTCAGAGAAACCAAACTTCCGTTGCAAATGGGTGACCATCGTGTCCCTGTACGTTTGTAATATCCTAGGACGTGACATGGTTCAGTTTCCTTGTTTATAGTCTAGGTGACCAATTTAGTAATTTATATACGTTCAGGTATTGGGAATTGCAATTTTATGAATTGTTTCATCCTAAAAATAAGGAGTTCAAATGCTTATTCCTACAAAAGTCCTTCGCGACGAGAAGCAGACGGACAACAAAGTGAAACCCGATGACCAGATGTCGGCAGCAGCCATTTTCAAGGCACGTTGCTCAGTTGTCACTGGTATTGTGCGTTCTCTCGTACTTTACCTGTACCAGAACAATATCGATTCCGATACCGTCGAGAACAAGATAACAACAGTTATCAACGCTTTTGCCTCCACCAAGGAGATTCAGTCCAACGATCTCACCTGGCTGCGCAACTGCTACGTTCCATCGCTTGCCTCCATGCGGTGTGCGATTGACTCGGAGTGCCCGTACGTCTCCATCTCGAATCAGGCTTACCTCTACTGGTACACGATCGTAGGTAACACCCTCGATGATACGTCTGCGTTCGAGTACATGTACGAGTCGGAGAACAACGGCCCGAAGCTCAACGACAACGAGAAGTCTATTGTGTCGTCCTACCGTGAGGCTCAGAAAGCCTACTACGAGGCTCGTCGTAAGTTTGAGGATTATTTCCGCAAAGTTACTATCACGGCTCTCCGTGAAGTCCTTCTCCGTCACGGAACAATGTTCCAGCAGGTTGCTCCCGATTGGTACAAGTACGTTTCCAAGAGCGCAGGCTGCGATGCAGGTGAAGAGTCGGAGGGATAAATGCAAACTCAGGCATCCGCAACAAAGCAGATCGATAGCCGTCTTGATGAGTTAGAACGTCAGGACATAACGATTCAGCATGAAGTTTCGATGCTGCGAATGCATGTCACCCAGAACATAATCAATGTCGTCCCTGTCAGAACTGGCATACGAGCAGCGATGAATCTGGCGACATCTAAAACGTTACAACTTGTCCCTATGAAATGACAACCTTCAAGGAGGTTCTTTCATGGACAAAGAAGCGAAACAGAAGTTTGCAGAGCAGTTCAACATCGTGAAGTTGGTTACCTCGTCGATATTTGCGAGGAAACAGAAGTTCTTGATCTTGAACGGCAACAAGCCCGATACGTTCTACTACACGAACATTCCTCATGAGAGGATGGCATTGTATCGGGCTGCCCCAGACGATGTCATAAGCAAAGTGACTGTTAAGTCACCTGATGTGATGAATGCTCTCTACGATGCATTTCCGACGTTGAAGTCGGTTATAGCTGAAGTAGATGTTCAGGATTTGAGTACGAATCTGAACAAAGCCAAAAAAGAATACGGCGATTCGTTTCCTCCGATTGACATTGGCAAACTTAATGAAAACAGTTTGTCGATGAATGTTGGTGGAGTGGATAAACCGATAGGAAGACTGTTACCTGAACACGGTCCAGTGTACTATGAAGAAGTCCTGGACAACTTCAACAGATTCAGCGACAATGTTGTCAAGCGTCAGTTTAAAGCATCAGAGCAGATTGGTGATGACAAACTTGTTCTGGAGATAGTTGATCTTGAGATGGGCGACGGATCGAAGTGTGAGTTCGGTATTCCGGTTAAGGATGGAGTAGCGATGGTGTCTACGAAGGAATATGTCAACAAGCGGAATTTGGAGCCTGTGTACGACATCCTTCTTCGTGTGAATCCAGAGACAAGAACATCCAGGTCGGCGATATTGTATTCGGATGATTGGCTTGACTCAATGACAATTATGCCAGGATTACTCTGGTTCATGACAAAAATGTGACGTTTCTTGGTAGGAGAGAGGTGCCAGTTTGTGGCACCTCTCTCCCAACTTTTTATTTATTTGATACTACCTACCATAATACGTTTATCGCATTAAAACATAGGAGATAATCATGAGTGAAAATCCCAGTGCAGTCGATCTTGACAACTCTGCAGTTGAGCAGGTGGCAGCAGAACCTGTAACAAGTGAGACTAAAGCTGATCCAGTTGTTCCTGCACCTGGATCAGTTCTTCGTGCTGCTGGAGCCGACCCTACTGCTCAGGCTCCTGATGAATCGGCACTTGCTGCTGCTTTGGCTGGTGAATCCGAACAACCTCTTCCCGCAGAGCAAGAGCTCGCTGATCCCGATGATGATGAGGATGATGAAGGACAGTGGAAGGATCCTGCTGCGGAGTACGTGGACGACAAGTCTCGTGCATCCATCCTCGACAAAGACCTTTACCTCAACCAGGTGACTACTGGCAACCGTGATCCTAGGAAGGTTGCTGCAGTTCTCCGCAAGTTCTATCCTACTAAGGAAGCCCAGGAGAAAGCAGCTCAGGATCCTGTGTCTCTGTACAACCTTCTCTTGATTGCATTCAAGCAGGGTTGGGGAACTAACCAGGCTGCTTCGTACAGCAGTGCTCTTACTGCCAAGCAGGAAGACGGTTCTGCAGCTATCGACCATCTCGTTGATGTGAAATCTGTTGGTCTTGAGGACAAGACCGCCAAGCGTATCAAGCACACCGAAGTCAACCTCACAGGAGATGCTGCGTACAACGCGTTCATGTCCAGGATGTGCGGTTATCGCAAGATCAACCTTCTCAACTCTGGATTCTGGGTATCTGTTCGTCGTCCTGTGATTGACGAACTACAGGACATGTACGACATTATCGACATGGAGCAGAAGGAACTCGGTTATGCGATAGGTTCACACTTCGCTCTGTGCACCGACATGTACGTCAAGATGAAGTTCTGCGAACTCTGCATCAAGTTCAAGATCATCGTGGATTCCAACCTGAAGGGTCTGTACAAGGATGACAACTTCATTCGTGCTCTGTCGATCCATGACTACGATGTTCTGATGCATGGGGTTCTGTCGCTGATGTCTCGCAAAGGACTTCGTCTCAGGATGGTCTGCCCTGACTGCTTCAAGTCTTCTGTTGTGGACAACATCGATCTGTCGTCTGCACGTTATGTGAACCTAAACCTCCTCACTCCTGCTGTTCGCGAATGGTGGAACAAACCTGGCGTGACTCCGGATGGCAAGAGAGTTCTCTACACTCTCAAGGATCTTGAGAACTACCGTGAGAACATCCTCAACTTCAAGATGACGTTTGAGACGACGATCGGTGAAGCCAAGATCAGGTTCAACATGCGTGTGCCCACCATGTACGAGTTCATTGAGGACGGTCGTATCCTTCTTGGACGTCTGCAGGAGATCATCGAGAACAGTTCGGATACTGATACTCGTAGGTCTCAGCAGCTGATGTCCAACATCGATGCCCACTTCGTCAAGATGATTTCTCCGTGGGTAAAGAACACAGAGGAACTTGACGATGACGGTAACGTCGTCACTCGTACAGAAGACTCCAACACTATTCTCAGCATCCTTGATATTGCCACGCAAGAACAGACGGATGTTCCGTTTGACAAGTTCACGGAATTCCTTGGCAGAAGCAAGATCACTTACATTGGAACCTACTCTCTCGAGTGTCCTCATTGCCACGCCAAGCCGGACGTCGGCCTTAAGAATCAGTTTTATCCTCTAGAGGTGCAGACGATTTTTTTCGGCCAAATGTTCCGTCTCTTGCCTGCGGAGCTTACTCAGTCGGCACGCTGAACCAACTTCAAGCAATAGCAACGTCTGCGCTGCTTAAGAACTTCGAGCGTATCTCTAATGAACCAGATGGTAGAGTGAGAGATCTTCTCATTCGCTTCTGTAACTGCAGCGATATGTTCTGGTTCAAGAATCTAGCTACACCGTGGAAACTACACCAAGTTCATGCGTGGGCTCCAAAGGTTGAGGTAGAAGACCCTGTTACGCACAAGATCGTTCTGGATGATCCAATACTTCCTAACGACTGGCGTGAGAGGGTCCTCAACCTTTGTGAGTATGAGTTCACGCATCAGAACTTCGGTCTAGGGTACAAAGATCTCATGGCGATGGATGTGGCAACATTCGAGGAAATCGAAGACAGGGTCCACGCCATGGCATCCAGACGAGCTGACGAGATGAAGAAACTTTCAAAGCCGGTCGAACAAGGATCTGGTGAAGACATATTGAAAGGAATTAAACAGAAATGACAAGGACCGAAATGCCTCCTGCCCAGAGGATGATCCTTAACAGTAATCAGGGGATTGTCAACATCATCGAGAGCGAAACTATCCGCAAGGACATGTGGAGAATCGTTGATGAGATCTTCTCCAAGCTCAAGGATCACTATGGACCGTACAGTATGTTCGCTGGTCTTGACGACAACACACCTTTGTCTGACTCTGTGTTCACAAAGGACGGTGCAAATATTGTCAAGAACATCAGCTACTCCAGTCCTCTTGAAGACTGGATGAGGAGAGCGATCCTGTACATCGGTACGAACATCGAGAAGTCTGCTGGAGACGGAACCACGTCTTCGATGATGTTCGCATGCTCTATGTTGAAGCACATGAACTCCAGCATAGATGCACTCAAACCAATCAACTACTCGCAGTTCAGGGATGCCTGGGCTGAGTTCGTCAAGGAAGTTGAAGAGCGTACCAAGAAATACATCTTCTCTGCCAAGAACTCCAATGGTGAGTACGATCCCAAGAAGGTAAGGGATATTGTATACATGCAGGCTTACACGTCATCCCACGGTGACAAGGAGCTTGCTGAGGCGGTAGCAACTATCTTCGAGGATACTCCTTCTCACATGTGGGCGAAGATGGGATTTGGTCGCCGTCGCTATGAATCCAAGAAACGGTTCGAGGTTATCGAGCAGGAACAGCAGTACCTGATGGAAACCGAGATCATGTCCAAGACTGTGTTCAACAAGGACATGGGTCGTTACTTGGAGTACGAGAATGCAACTCTCATCGTCATAAACGGATCGATCAGTATAGACTCTGTCTGGTGGCCGAAGATCAAGGAAGTTCTCGAGAAGTCGACAAAAGAAAAACCTGCAGTTATTCTGTGCTACAACGACTTCGACAATGCGACGTTCGCTGAACTCATGAGGATGACTTCCGTCAACACGGAAGAGGAGCATTACTGTTTCGCAGTGTTCGGTAACAAACCGGTTCACCCGACTGTTAACGACTTCACTGTCATTCAGGCTATCGCTGGTGCCAATGTCCTTGAGTACACCAACGGTGAGTTCACCGAGAAGCCGATGTTCATTGACAACGTGTACGTCAAGTACGAGTTCAAGAGACTTGAGCTTGGTAACTTGTACGATGATCCTCGTCCTAAAGCAAGGATGATTCGTGAACGTCCGTTCTACAATGATCCGGCTAAAGCTTTCTACCGTGAGTTTGCTGACACCATTCAGAAGTTCATCGAGTCTTACGAGATGGCTGACCTTGATGCTCTCAAGCAGAAGGAGCTCAGTAACCACAAGGAGATGTACAACAGGCTCCGTTACGACAAGACTATAACGCTGATCATTGGTGGCAACACCTTCGATAACCTTGCGATGTTTGATGTCGTTGACGATGTCATCCGTGCTTCTATCCGTACGCTCGAGAATGGAGCAGTCCTGTCTAACAACAAGACTACCTATCGGGTTATGGAGGAGATGCTGGAAGACTACTCCAAGAAGGAGGAGCTTACTCCGCAGGAGAGGACTATCCGTTGGTTCGCTGCCAACACTAAAGCTGCATTCGAAGAGTTCGCTGCTGTTGTGATGGAACAGCTGTATCCTCATGGTACTCAGGGAGTTAGTGGTGCTGTACCAGCATCGCTCTTCTCTCGTCTCGGTGGGTTCTTCAGTACTGACATTGATCCTATCACTGGACTTCCCAAGAACAACTACGAATCTTGCTGCATGAGTGAATTCTTCATGTCTGACAAGGTGAAGTATGCGTTCAGCGAGAAGGACAAACGCGATTTCTGCGACTGGTGGTTCCACCATGCTGTTGACTTGCTCAAGTACGACAGCAAGCAGTTGTGGGATTGTCAGGACTGGCAGAACGCTGTTGATGTCCGTGATCCGATGGCTAACCTTGAGTTCGGTCCCTTCTGGTTCATCATACAGCCGGCCAACGCCGACATTGTTATGCTAGACAGATTCGGCGAGATCGCTCTTAAGTTCATCCTTACCGAGCGCATCATCGTTAAAGATGCAGCATACATCAACAAGAAGGGCTCTAAGAAATGATTACCGCACTCAACAACGTACAGCTCAACATCAACATTGAAGTCAAGTTCACCCTCAAGAGCTTGGTGGATAAGCAGGTGTGGAGAGGTCGTATCATCGGCGTCTGCGGCTTTGATGTCGCGATGCAGTACAACGATGTTGTCGCTACTCACAACAACATGCCCGCAGCAGTTGCCAAACAGGAACCTGTGTCTCTTACATACATCCTGGTCAAGTGCACTGATGGTCAGATTAGACCGTTCGCTACTGCGTGGATCAATGAGTCTGAGTTCGAGCGCACAGACAACGTTACGGATGTGACTGTTATCATCCACAACGTGACAGACACGTCCAAGGCAAAGATACTCACTGAGATCCGTGATCTCGGATTCGAGGTTACTGTGGTGTAAAAGAAACAAACAAGTTGACCAGATGGGGCTCCCTTGCGGGAGCCCCATCTGGTTACCTGTTCTTTTTATTTCTTATTTGCAGCATCGTTGATCTTGGTAACGATCCTGTTACACAGAGTGCGGATACGTTCCATGTCAGTGACGCAGTAGCTGATGTGCATGACAACCTCAGCCACCCACTGTCCTTGTTTCTGGAGACCACGTTCAAGATTGGTGTCAGCTCCAGTTCCCATCTCACGGGAAGTCTTCAGGTTGTTTGCGTGCGCACGAGCAATTTCGCCTACCTGAGTCAGGAACACCTTGGACTCATTAATGTACTTGATGATACCATCCTGGTTCTCCATGCCAGAGCGGAGAAGAACCGATTTACAAGCGATGAGAAGGTTCTTGTAGTCTTCCTCATTCTTGAACACGGTGGTGTAATCAATGGCAGCAATGCTGGTATCCAGAACACCCTTGTTGAAGAAGATCGTCCCACCATTGTTCGTGATAGAATAACCAGCTTTCTCAAGCATTGACTTGAGAGGACGAGGATTGTCCAAGAACCGAGTTCCGATGAATCCAACGATCGGGCTGGTCTTGATGACCTCAGCAGGATTGGACTCAATGTTCTCCATGAGTTTCTTCATAATGGCGTTGGGTGGGTTACGACCCTCACCACAGTACTCAAGGAACTTGCTGTCGACCAGATCAGAAGGACCATTGACAGGAGACTTGGTTCCGCACACCTGAGGTGTCGTACGGCAGAGAGAGGTTGCAATGTTCATGTCAATGCAGAACCTGCTGATGAGCTCACGGATATCTAAGTTTAGACCTCCGCGACTACCAGCATCATTGACGGCTTTACCGATACGAAGTATACGTTCTTCAGTCGTTTCACCAGAATTGACAATCTGGAGAGTCTTGATGCACTTGTCGATGATGTGAGTGTCACCTCTCCAAACACGGATAAGGCGGCTGAGGAATCCGACGATACGGTTGAACATATCGACGATCCAGTCCCAGATCTTCTTGAGGATGGTTCCGATGGTGGCGAAGAGACCTTCCATGCAGACAGCACCCTTTTCCTCGTCAGTACCGAGAAGGTTAACGAGCTCGACATTGGTGTTCTCAAGGAACGAACCGTCTTCGTTGACGAGGTTGAACCACTCGTCGGAGTAACCGTTGGCTTCTAGCGAACCCTTGATGGTGTCAAGAGCCTCAAGAGTAGCTACGAGCTGCTTGCCCATGAGGACGTTCTCGGCAAGCTGTTCTCTCGCCTCAGCGATCTGAACCTTGAGTTCGTCACAGTCCGGAAGTGAGTTGAGCAGCTGAGATGTTCTCTGGTTGATTGAACTCAGAGAAGTTCTGATTGATAGATTCATGATTTGTTTCCTGAAAGTTGTTTGAACTTAGCCTCAAAGTATCCGAGGAGGTTATCACTCAGCTGATGGATATCAGTCATGAGTTCCTCCAGTTCCTGTTCGGCCCTACCGTTGGTGAACCAAGCGATGAACGACGGCAGTGAGCAGTACTTCATGAAGAGTCGATACTTCTTCTGCATCAACTCGAAGTACTTGTCACTTCTGGATACGTTGTCAATGGTCGTGAGTATCGTCTCTATGTCCTTGATGTACTTGTCGACATACTCAGCCGAAGCTCCGTGGATCTTGAGCTGCTTGACAGAATGGTTGAGGATCTCTCTGTAACGCTCACTCGTTGGAGGATACGACCTGAAGGTATAATCACCGAAAGACTGCTGTACCCAAAACAGAAGTCTGAGTTTAGCATACAGACCGAGAGCTTTACCTTGAGCCTCTTCCTTGAGTAGAGCGGCAATATCTTTCTCAGACTTGCCTATCATTCCATAGAACTTCGTGATCTTCTCCAGAGCCGTAACTTGGTCTGCGCCGAATCCATGAGTGAATGCGTATTCATCTGCTTTGCGCTCCTGCCAAGTCCACATACGTTCACTTACAGGAAGATCAGCCAGCTTCTTCTTCTGTCCGTCACGAAGTCTAAGTAAAAAACGCGTTCTGTCAGTAATAAGTAGATCCAGTGCTCCAGACAGGACAACCGACAACAGATAGAAAGCAGAACCTATCGTGCTACCGATGAACGAAGCACGTGTAGGAGCAGGCATCCTCTGACCAGATGACTGATAGTCTTTCTCAGCCTGAGTTACAGCCTTAAGTAATCCAGCAGCTTCCTTGGTGTAGCCATTGGAAGAAGCAATGTTCGCAACTCTCTTGCCAAGTTCAATCGACTTCTCTACAGTAGCAGTCTTCTTGAAGTAGGCTTCAAGAGTCCTGAATGTAGCAGCACGAGCATACAGATCAGCAGCGTGTTCGACGAGGGTTAGGTTGTGTCCGATCTCGTGAAGCATGATAGCGGTAAGCTCACGGGCAGTGAGGTACTCAGCTCCACTGTTCTTGGGAAGATAGTCAACACTCAGAAATCCGAGAGACAGATCGAAACCGATTGCACAACGAACGATCTTCTTGATCTGTTCACGATGCTCAGGTTTGATGATGCCCTTCTCGACATCATAGCTCTTAGCGAGAGCGATCAACTCATCCACAGTGAATTCCTCACCACGGAGAGAAGTGAACCAATCACTAGCCTGACCATTGAGGCTGTCAACGATCTGACTTGTACCACGTGCAGTGAGCTCGTCACCCTTCTGTATGCAGATCCACGTGCAGAAGCTGACCTCAAAATTCGGTTTGAAGAACACGGCTTCTATATTCAGTCCAGTGTTCTTGTAGACGATGTCGATGAAGCGCTTGGCTATCTTCTTAGCGAAGAAGTTCTGAATCGAAGTCAGTCTTCCCTGGAAAGACACACCGTTCAGATCGTTATCCCGGTAGTCTATAACTTCCTGGAATAGAGCTGTCAGCTCATCACCGATCTTGGATCGGGTGACGGCCGACATAGCTTCTAAAGATGGTGAAAAACGCATAAATGCTCTTTCTTAAAGTTGTTGATTTTAGTTATATTATCGTCTATTTAGTAGGCACTTTTACCAAAAATGACAGCAAAAAATGAAGAGATGAATAGAGGTACACACGGGGCACCGAAATGCCCCGTGTGTACCGGTTGACTTGGACGGAGGGACTCCTTAGATACATGCTACGAGCATGCACCTGGAGACCATGAGTTTACTTACACCGAAGTGCATGATCAAGGGCGTTGACTCAACGCTACCTATCAACATGCTCCCCAACAGTGCCGGTAGACTAATCATGTTTAACCTCCATTCTTCAATCGCTTTGCCATCATGGCTTAGCAAATTAGTGATATATACTCAACCGTTAATCATCTTCATTGGGGATCTGACCCTTCTGAAGAGTAGCGGCATCGCGAGCAGCTCTACCGATAACAGTGTCGATAGTAGCCACACGCTTGGTAAGTATCACCAGACCTGCTTGCGTGAAATTGAGAACTTTGGTCTTGAACACGAGTTTCTTCTGAGTTTCAGAAAGAGTGACGTCATCTGCTCCATCGGAGACCTTGTTGTTGATCTGCCGTTTCAGTTCATTGATATCACTCTCCAGTTCGCGTTCAATGTTCTTGAGTTTGACAGCTGCTCCGCAGAGGTTGACATATGCAACACATACAGAGTTAGCCTTCTTTAGAGACCACCCGCATGTGCCGTACGTACCAGAGATAACCTCAATGTTCTCGCTATCAGCATCAAGGAACTGTGTACCGTTGAACTTGATTCCGCATCGTTCAGATTCACGAGTGATGTACATATCGACCCCCTCTGAGTCTCTGAACTCATTTGCGTCCCTAAGCATAAGTACGATTTGGTGTGTGTGAGATATGTACTTATCAAGATCTTCCGGATTGACAGTGTCGAATACCTCAAGGTTAGCGAACTTGTCCGCTACTCCAGAAGTGGAGTCGGCCAACATGAACATCTGCCTGTACTTGACAGCTGTCGACGCTGCGCGGTACTGGGAGTTGAACATCCACCTGAAACAGTGCTTAACACCGTCCCAAAGCTTGAGAAGCATACGCCAGAGTTCAGAGATGACGCGCTTGACGATCTCCCACGCAGACTCTTCAGCTGCGCTGATCTCAATCACGTTCTCAGAGAACATGGAGCAGATATCCTCGTAGTCCTTGATGTAGTCAAGAACTTCAGTAGCAACAGGATCGTTCATCTTGTACTGCTTGGATAACCTGTCCGTAATGTCAATGCCTCTGTTGATCGCTTGTACAAGGATGTTAGAGCGACGGAACTCCTCGTCTATCTCTGCAGCATTGATGCGCAGATAACCGTTGGTTGTGTAGGAAAGTGTCATCACTTAGCTCCTTCCCTGAAACGCTTGATACGCTCGACAGCAGTTCTCTTCTGTCCGTACTGGAACTCGGCTTCACACTTGAGGAACTGACCTACGATGATGGAAGGTTTAGCACGACGAGCCGTCAGGTACTCTGACAACCTCGTAAGCCTGTACTCCCACGTGATGTAGGTCGAGTTACCGCACATGTTGCCTATGCACAGCGCAGCATCAGGTGTTACTCCCATATAGGTTCCGACGATCTTGGATAGATCGGAATTGCCGTTGTAGTCGCAGCTGTTGAACACGCGTTCGCGATCAACTCCATCCTTGAAGCGCAACATGTTGATGTTGTAATTCTCTCCGGAGTGGATGAACGCAAACTTGGCGTAAGACCTGCTACCGCTGATCAGAGAGTTGATGTACACCAACACACCGATAATAGCAACGATAGCTTCCCTGAGCTGATTGCATAGAGGAACGTCACGAGACATAACAGCTTTGCGCATGTCATCAAGCAAACGATCCCTGAGTAAATCAAGGATGTAGCGATGACACTTGGCGAAGGAGTTGCCGATGACGTAGTCGTCCTTGTCCTGACTGTAGAACGTAGTGTTCCGCGATGGGTCGTACTTGAGTATCGAGTCCGTGTTCTTGCTGAACTTGCTGTACTCTCTACCGATGACCTCAGGTATCGCAGCAGCATAAAGCGCTTTGCAGTTCTCAACTATGGAGTTGAGACTGCTAACAACTGGGTTGAATCCGGATACTGCATTGATGACTGCCTTAGGCAGCCTTATCCCTACAGGGATGGCCTGACCGATCTCGCTGTAGCAAGCTACGTAGATGATCCTCTCGATAAATTCGATGGTTCTTCCAACACGGTAGTTATCCGCCATCTTGATCAGTTCCTTGGGGAACGGATGGTCGATGAGATCGGCAACACCGATATCGGTAACAGGGCAGTTGATTGGTGATACGGCTTTAACTCCCTCAGGGGATCCGTTACACCATCTAGACATGACCTTGTACAGCGGCTCGTCCTTGTTCCAGCCGTAGTAACAGAACGGATCAAGATCAAAACTGCATTTGCTGCACAGATAAGTGTAGACTGTGTCGTCCTTGGTTACGAAATCCAACTCTTTAAAGAGCATGAACCAGGACGCGTACCTAGTCCAGTCACTCCAACCTAGAGTGTCATTGGACGAGTACGGTCCTGGATCCATGGGAGCTTCACAACACCTGTCACACCCACCTGCTTGATCGTCTACCCAATTGTAGCCTCTTAAGTAGGTGAGCATGGTGTTAGTCCTCGTTGTAGTACTTGTCGATCTTCTGGTTCAGACGATCGATCATGTCGTTGTAGTTCTTGATGATCTTGACGATGCGCTTGTAACGCTCGCTGTTCGGATCCTCGCCCTCAAGCGCCATCTGGAGGAACTCTACGCGTGCTTTGTGCTGATCGCGCATCGCACGGTTCTGACGAGCCTGGTCATCGAAGAAGTCAGTGATGAAATCACCGATGATGCGGAAGATCCTCAGACCACGACAGCCAGAGCTGATGTCTGATTCGTTGATCTGCCCGCCGATCTTGGCGAACTTCGTGTTCGACGTGTTGTCAGCGGTAACCAGGGCAACATCGCTACCAGACTTGCGGTAGTTGATAACACCCTGCGTGAAGATCTTGCGGAGACGACCGTTGATCATCTTGCAACAGATACCGGAAACCGCGTCAACATGGTTGGCAAGGTACTTTACCTGATAGGCAGGAACCTTGAACGTGTCAGGTTTCTTGTCGGCGATGATCGCGGCGATGAACGCCTCAGCGAACTTGGAGAGAATACGAGCGTCATCGACGATGCCGTACACAGCAACGTGACTGATCTTCGTGTTGTACAAGTTGAAGGACTTGTCGTCACCGAACAGGTCGTTGACGTTGGCAACGATCTCGCCAATAACGGCGGAAGAAGCCTGCATTGACTCGACAAGAGCACCGAGATAGTTGCTCTCCTGACGATGCTTGGCGATGCCAGTGAGTCCAGCGTTCATCTTGCTCCAGATGACCGTCGTGAGGTTCTTGTTGTTAGCCTTAGCTCCGGCGACAAGATCGCCCTGAAGTTTGGAGGTGGCAGTACCGAGATCGGTGAAGAACTGAAGGTGAGTGTTGAGTGCCGCAGCAATAGCCGTAGCATAATCAACGAACTGTTCCTTCGACATGTTCTTGGATGCAGTTCCGTTCTTGACGTCTTCCGCCACGGCTACATCGAGTTTATCCAAAGCTTTGCTCATGTGATACCTTCTCTTTCTTAGAAGCGAGGAGCCTGGCCTGCAGCGAACACCGACATGAGCGTCTTCATGTCAACGGAGTCCTTGCTGCCTTTACCGACAGATTCTTTAATCTGCTCGACGGAATACTTTCCAGGGTTCTGCAACCCGTTGAAGTAGATGTCGACGGTTTCGTAGTTCGGATCGAATACGACAAGCATCATTGCCATGCAGCCAGTCATGATCTTCTGACGAACGTCATAACGACGATAGTCGAGACCTTCATCCTTCATGATCCTGTCGATTGTACGACGAGAGATAACGATGATGGACGAAGCCG
>Ga0256407_10000436_pt1 | contig 100194 bp, 93 predicted proteins | sample RumenRJG_04DNA_FD_193489 | JGI IMG/M metagenome (GOLD analysis project Ga0256407, IMG submission 193489) | Bovine rumen microbial communities from Lethbridge, Alberta, Canada - RJG_04 | ecosystem: Host-associated > Mammals > Digestive system > Stomach > Rumen | place: Canada: Alberta... | reverse complement strand
ACTCTGGCGCATAGCAGCTCATCGAGTTTTTCCAAGCCCCAAACCACAACAGCACCACTTTCAGTTCGTTATGCCTTGCTTCGCTCAGAATCACGTCGAGCGTCCCCATGTCGAACTCACCTTCTTGAGGCTCAATCAACTCCCACGACACGGGAACGAGCACAGTGTTGAGTCCCGTCTTGTGGAGATGCGAAAACGTACGCTTCACGTCCTCTGGCGTCGATGCAGACGAGTTACCCAACTCACCACCAATCATCAGCATAGGCTTGTCGTTGACAACAATCCTAGCCGTACTATTATCACGATGCTCCAGGCGAGGCTGCCGTTGTGCCTGTGCTCCCATTGCCAGGATACAGAGCAGCAGGGAAAAAAGCAAATTCTTCATATCATCTAAAAGTCTGCTGATTTTTTATACCGCAAAAATAACAATTATTTTTCGAATGACATTGGATTTTTTGCGATTTTAACATTATTATTGCTTCTTTCCACCTTCCCTGCATGCGTAATTTTGAATTTATACATATTATCACTACTGTCCCGTTAAAAAACAGAATGTCCTTTTCAAATGGTTGAACCGCAGATAGTTATAAGCGATTTTAAAGTGCACGGATTTGATTTTCAATTCATTTGAGTATGGGGTTGTTAGTTCGAGGCTATACCCTCTAGGAGACATTAGAATATGTTTTTTGTCTTTAGAACTTAGTATTTTTGAACTCGTCCCAATTTTAACGGGACACTAATGACATATTATTATAGAAAAAGAGATTCATATATTTGTGCATTAAAACAATTATAAAAAATGTGCTAATGAAACAGTTTAAGATTAACAAGAATTACACCAATCGCTCTGAAGAGTCACTTGACAAGTACCTTGTAGAGATAAACCGTATACCTATGATCACCCCAGATCAGGAGGTCGAATTAGCCTAGATTATCAGGAAGGGCGGAAAGAAAGGAGAAGAAGCAAAGAATAAATTGGTGACTGCGAATCTCCGTTTCGTTGTCTCCGTTGCCAAGCAGTACCAGCATCAAGGCGTTCCACTTTCCGACCTGATTAATGAAGGTAATCTTGGTCTCATCACTGCGGCAAACAAGTTTGACGAGACGCGTGGCTTCAAGTTTATCTCCTATGCCATCTGGTGGATCCGTCAAAGCATTCTCCAGTCGATTGCTGATTATAGCAATATGGTTCGCAGACCTCAGAGCCAGATCGCCATCAGCAACAAGATCAAGAATGCCACGAATGTCTACTTTCGGGAGTGATTAGAAATTATGTTGCTTCACAAGGTGTTGTGACCATCAGCACAAGGTTATGGCTCCAAATACAACCCGTATGGTGTGGAGATTTTGAGGCATACCATTGGATCACCTTGGGTAGATGAAGGAACAACAGTTACCTTTGCAACCTAATTTCATCGACTCACAAAAGCAGAAACGGCAGTCCTTATTATACATACGCATACGCGCACGAAGGATTCTGAGGATATAATTATATTTGCCGTCCAAAAGAGAGAGAGGTAGCTCGGTTTAATTGGATAAGGTACGGTTTAGTTTATTCCCATATTAAATATCCATAACCTAAACTAAACCTTATATCTTCCAGCTACGAAACCAGCATTACTTTACAAGGGACAAACTCGAATACGACGGAAGACTGACGGGGGACAAATCACTACTCAAATTTGTCCCCCAGGGACAAAAACGTATTCGTCTTATCTGAAGCAATAAAAGAACTTCAAATGCGTTACTAAAGAAAGTTAGAAATGACAATGAGCATCACTAAAGGACATACAAGATTCATTCCTTGCTCGCTTCACAGCGATTGCAAGAATGTGCAAAAATCTGCGTTAAAAAGTGTAAACGTGCAAAGAACTGGAAAATCGATTTTGCAGATGTTTGCATTTTCTTTTTTTGACGGCAGTCATATTTGCAGATTTTTGCCTATTTTGCGTCCCCCCCACCGTCCCTCGGAGTCACTTTAGATGCCCTAAAACAAAGGCGTTTGTGCTGATTATCAGCCACTTATATTTGCAGATAGTAACTTCTGCGTCGGAAAGTAGATTTTGCGTGGGAAAGTAGTTTTTTGCGTGGGTCAAATCATTCAACATATCACCGAAGCATTGAATTTGTATCAATTCTGATATATATGTAAGAAGAAGAGTAAGGCCATATAAATTAATGTCTATAAAATTTGGTAATTTATTCTATTTGTCGTATCTTTGTACCGGAATAAAACCGACACCAACACATGGATAACGTTATCAATGGCTGTTACAAGCTCTCTTGGCGAGAGCGCATCGGATTCTGTTCAGGTGACATGGCACAGAATCTGATTTACCAGACTGTAAGCATCTGGTTGCTTTTTTATTATAATAATGTCTATGGACTTGATTCGGCTACTGTGGCGGTTATGTTCCTCGTAGTCCGTATCATCGATGTGATATGGGACCCGATGGTAGGGGCTATGGTCGATAAGTCGCACCCACGTTGGGGCAAATACCGTTCATGGCTGCTATTAGGTGCCGTTCTGTTAGCAACCTTTGCGATGCTCTGTTTCTGGAACGGCTTCAGCGGATCGTTGCTCTACGCGTATATCACCTACGTGGGTATGAGCATGAGTTTTACGTTTGTCAATGTCCCATACTCAGCGCTTGGTTCGTCACTTACTCGCGATACAAATGAAATCACCATCCTAACTAGCGTACGTATGCTGATGGCCAATCTGGCAGGACTCATCATCAAGACTCTGCCATTGGTGATTGTTTTGTTCGCCCCTAAAGTATTTAATCCGCAAACGGGCGAAATGGAGGCTTTCTATAATACGCCTGAAGCCGGACAGGCTTGGTTTATCACCATGAGCATCTTCTCATTTGTAGGATTGATGTTGCTCATTTTCACTTTCTTCGAGAGTAAGGAGCGCATCGTTATGGACAAGAGCGAGAGTGCACAGGTCAAGGTGAGCGACCTCTGGATGGAGTTAGTCCGCAACCGTCCCCTTCGCATATTGTCGTTATTCTTCGTCATTGCCTTCACAACCATGAGCATCAGCAATGCCGCAGACTCTTATTTCATGACCTTCAATATGGGAGCCACACCGCTGATGACAACGGTGTTCATGTGGCTCGGCACAATTCCTGCATTTATTTTCATGCCGATGGTACCAGCCATCAAGCATAGAATCGGTAAAAATGGAATATTCCGTATGTTCCTCGGCATTGCAATCGTAGCTATGATACTGATGTATCTGATGATGTCTATTGAAAACTTAAAATCTTATCCATTGCTCTTCGTTGTGCAGTTCGTGAAAAGTACGGGAGTGGTTGTAGCCACTGGCTATATGTGGGCGCTTGTGCCAGAGGTGGTAACTTATAGTGAATTCGCTTCGAGCCGACGTGTGGCAGGTATTGTGAATTCCCTCATCTGTATCTTCATGAAGGCTGGTATGGCCCTTGGTGGTGTTATCCCTGGGCTAATTCTTGCTTTTGTAGGTTTCCAAGCAGGCGAACCGACACAGACAACGATGGCCGAACTAGGCATACTTTGGCTCGTCACGCTGATACCAGCAGCCCTATTTGTTCTAGCTATCTACGTGATTGGCAAATACGAGCTTTCTGATGAAAAGATGGATGAGCTGAATGCCGCCGTTAGTATAAAACAAAAACGCTAATAATATGCAATTTACATCGAATTCTGACAAAATTACGAGAGACTATTTCGACTCTCTATTGATTGAGACTCGTTATATCGACGCTGTCCTTCCGACCACCGAGATGATGCTGTTTGGCGAAACCTTCCGCACACCGATTATGACGGCAGCCTTGTCGCATCTGCACAATTCTGCCCAAAACGGAATGAGAATCTATGCCCAGGCGGCTGCTCTGAGTGGAGCTGTACATTGGGTAGGTATGGGCAGCGACGAGGAACTTGAGGAGATTGTTGCCACAGGCGCCCGAACCATCAAGATTATCAAACCACATGCCGACAACCGTGAGGTGCTTCGCAAAATTGAACATGCTGTCAAGACAGGCTGTATAGCTGTGGGTATGGATATCGACCATGCTTTCAATTCCGAGGGAGGCTACGACAATGTGTTCGGACTACCTATGAAAGCAAAATCTACAGAAGAACTGGCTGAGTTTGTCCAGGCTGCGGGTGTGCCTTTTATTGCGAAGGGTGTACTTAGTCCCCACGATACAGAAAAGTGTCTGAAGGCAGGATGTGCGGGCATCGTTGTGTCTCATCATCATGGTATGATTCAATATGCTGTCCCCCCATTGATGGTGCTACAGGATATCATATCTGTCACAGGCGACAACATCCCTGTATTCGTGGATTGTGGCATCGAGAGTGGTATGGATGCATACAAGTGTCTTGCTCTAGGCGCCAAGGCAGTCTCTGTGGGACGTCACCTGATGCCGTTGCTTAAAAACGGTGCAGATGCCGTTGCACAACGCATCAATGATATGACAGCCGAACTTGCAGGTGTGATGGCAAGGACAGGTGTTAGAGCATTGGATAAGATGGATGCTACAGTTATTCATAGGAGGGCATTCTGATGTATCTGGGTATATCATCATCGTTGCAGCATAGTTCACCAGAAGAATGGGCTGCCAAGCATAAAGCCTTAGGGCTGGAGACTGTGAATTTTCCTGTCACTTGTGATGATGGGGAGGATGTGTTTATGGCCTATAAGAAGGCTGCAGACGAGGTAGGATTGACTATCGCAGAAGTGGGCGTTTGGCGCAACACATTGGCAGCAGATCCCGTTGAGCGCCAGCAGTGGATTGACTATGCCGTTCGCCAACTCCGCATGGCTGATGCCATCGGCGCTACCTGCTGTGTGAATGTGGTGGGTACGCCATATGGTCCCCGATGGGATGGCGGCTATCGCGAGAATTTCAGTCGTGAGTTATGGGATATGGCCGTCAAGATGATCCGTCTGATTATAGATACCGCCCGACCTAAGTATACTAAATTCAGTATTGAGTCGATGCCTTGGATGATACCCAGCAGTCCCGATGAGTATCTACATCTGATAGAGGATGTCGACCGCACGGAATTCGGAACCCATCTCGATGTAGTCAATATGATTACCACACCTCAGAGATATTTTTACAATGATGAGTTTCTCAGGGAGTGTTTCGAGAAACTTCACGGAACCATCGTCAGTTGTCATCTGAAGGACATTCTGCTTAAGCCAGAATACACTTTCCAACTCCAAGAATGCGATTGTGGCGAGGGTACGCTGGATATCAATCTCTATGCCCAACTGGCCAACGCCGAGAATCCTAACATGCCAATGATCATCGAACATCTCACCACCGATAAGGAATACGTTGCCAGCGTGCAGTATGTACGAGAGCGTTTGTTACGTACTAATTAATCATATAATATTAACTAATTTATCGTTTAAAAGAAAAAATTATCATTTCTAATTCTTTGCATGATGGTTTTGGCCTCATGCTCACAAAGTGATGTAACGAAGGAGTCGTCAAAAGATTCCGAGTCTGTGGAAAATGTAATAATGGCAAGACGTAGTATTCGCCAATATACAAAGCAGACAATAAGTCTTGACACCCTTGACCAAATTATCAAGTGCGGTATCAATGCTCCTAATGGCCAGAACAGACAGGCGTATGAGATACGTATAGTCAATAACCCGCAAATGCTGAAGGATATTTCCGATGCAGTTATTAAGGATAATAGGGATCTGAGTTTAAAGCCGGGAGCTGACAATATATTCTTCGGAGCAACAACAGTAGTGTTTATCGGTAATGACACAAGCTACGATATGTCGCAGATAGATTGCGGACTTCTTGGCGAGAACATCATGCTCTCTGCATGGGAAAAAGGTATCGGTTCATGCTGTATGGCCTTCCCTATCCGACTTATGAAGGAGAGCGAGACATGTGCTCCACTTATTCAGAAACTGGGGTTCAGCGCTGGATATAACCTGCTTTACTGCATTGCCATGGGATATCCAAATGAGAATCCTGATGCAAAACCACGAAAGGAAGATATGATTAAATACGTAGAATGACATGAATAAAACAGTTACAATTCTCGCAGTATCAATACTTTGCATTCTTACTGCATGTAGTGAAGATAAGAAACAGGAAGCAGAGGAAATGCCTGTTGGTAGTGCTTCTTTGGCAAAGGTGTCGGGCATACCTTATAGTGAGACAACAGTCAACAAGAAAGAGGGTAAGAATGTACTTGTGATAAGTTCTAGTCCTCGTCGTGGCGGAAACACAGACCTTCTCGCAGATGAGTTTGTACGTGGTGCGAAGGAAGCCGGTGGTAAGGTAGAAAAGGTGTTCCTTGCCGATCTAAACCTTGAATTCCTTTCAGAGCAAGGAGCGAACAAGCCTCATGACGTTCCACGTAACACCGAGACTGGCGTACTTGTCGATAAATTCCTTGCTGCAGACGTTGTTTGTCTTGCATCCCCTACATATTATATGAATATTAACGACAGGATGAAGGCATTCATCGATGCGACCTATCTTGCATGGGGAGATGAGCGCATGGGAAATAAGGAATACTATTACATCACCGCATGTGCTCAGGAATCGAAGGAAACAGCAGAATGGTGTCTTAACGGTTTCAGAGGCTTTGTTATGTGTATGCCCAACCCTACAGAGCGCGGTTCCGTAAGTGCCACTTCCATGGGACGTCCAGGAGCAGTATCGGGCACTCCTTACATGGAACAAGCCTACAAACTTGGTTTGAGCATAAATAAGTAATAGACGATATCAGACTCTTGGATAAGATGACTTGTCCTAAATGATAATTTAAACGCAAAGACACAGAGACGAAAAGTCTTTTTTTTGAAATAATCAGACCTCTTAGCGTCTTTGTGAGCCTTTGCGTTAAACTTATATAAATGGTTATGTGGCAGATAATATTCTTGTTAGTAAACCTCGCTGTTATTGCGGGACTTCTGTGGATGGCATTTGCTGTTTGCAGATTTCATAGTATTTCCAGATTTGTTCCTCGCAAATGGTGGAAGCGTATGCTTATAGGTCTCTTAATTGTCATCTGCATAATGGTGGCGCTCCATTTCGCCATGGGATTCATCAATATGGTGATCATATTCCTTCATCTGCTTATAATATGGATGATAAGCAATGCCATTGCATGGATAGTAAGAAAGAAAACCAAAAGACAGGAAAAGCATTACTATGCTGGAATATTTGCCATATTCTTTACATTCGTATTGCTTAGCATTGGATGGTATAATGCCCATGATGTAAAGAGAACGGAATATAACCTTGAGACAGACAAATCACTCGGTATTGACAGTCTCAAGGTAGTGGGATTTTCCGACTCCCACATTGGCGCAACCTTCCATTGGCAGGAGTTTGATCAGTATATAGAGCGTATCAATAAGGAGAATCCTGACATTGTAGTTATTATTGGCGACTATGTGGATGACGATACTTCAAAAGAAGATATGGAGCGAAGTTGCAAGGCTCTGAAAAAACTAAAGACTAAATATGGCGTGTATTATGTCTATGGTAATCACGACGAAGGCTATTGGTCAAGTATCAGACGCGGTTATACAATCAAGGATGTTGACCATTGCCTTGAACAAAACAATGTAAGGATTATGCGTGACGAAACGGTTTCAATTTCCGGAAACGTACTTCTTTGTGGAAGGCTCGACAAATCATACGCTAATCGTAACAAGCCAGGACGTAAAACCGCATCAACCCTTATGGCAAATGCAAAGGGGAAGTATGTTATATGCCTTGACCATCAGCCAAATGACTATGCAGAAGAGGCTGATAGTAAGATGGATCTTGTATTGTCTGGACATACTCACGGAGGCCAATTCTGGGGACTGGGCATTATTGGTGTATGGATGGGAGCAAATGATGCATACTATGGCTATGAGCGCCGAAAAAATACTGATTTCATCGTGTCTTCCGGAATTGGTGACTGGGCAATAGACTTCAAGACAGGATGTATCTCCGAGTATATAGTCGTGAATATCAAAAGAAAGTAGAATTGACACAAGTAGATTATGGATGTTAGGTGATGGCGGTTACAAAGTCCCATACACAGGGAAGTTTCCGAGTATGTGTCAGATTTAAAGGGACATTTCAAGTCCGTTTCACCTCCGTTCCAAGTCCGTTTCAAGTCCGTTCCCAACATCGAAGATATAAAAGTCCCCAACCACTCCCAATACGGAGTTTGCAAGGTTGTTCTGCAGACTATTGAGCAATCAAGGGACACAAGAGAAACAGGAATCAGGAATCCAACAATCCCAACTCAAACACGAACTGTAACATGTCAGAGCGAGGATTAAAACAGAAACTTATGAATGTTATAATCATCAAGAAATCTAAACAAGAAGCAGAAAATATGGATTTCAAAGATAAAGTTGCGGTCATAACAGGTGGCGCACAGGGTATAGGACGATGCGTTGCAGAGGAGTTTCAGAAAGCCGAAGCTACGGTTTGTGTAATAGATAAACAGCAGGGTGACCACTATATAGGCGACATTGCGGACAAACAAGTGCTGGAGGATCTTGCCAAGGAGGTAATCAAGAAGCATGGTCATGTTGATTTTCTCATCAATAATGCCTTGCCGCAGATGAAAGGAATCAACGAGTGCAGCTACGAGGAGTTTCAGTACGCTTTGAACGTTGGCGTGACGGCTCCGTTCTATCTCACAAAACTCTTTGCTCCATATTTCGCAAGAAATGCAGCCATTGTGAATATATCATCCTCACGAGACCGTATGAGTATGCCACAGACAGAGAGCTATACAGCGGCAAAAGGTGGCATTGCAGCATTAACACATGCACTTGCCGTTAGTTTGGCGGGAAAGGTGCGAGTAAACAGCATTTCACCAGGTTGGATAGATACCACCTATACCGTATATGAAGGTCCTGATGCCGTACAGCAGCCAGTCGGACGTGTAGGAAATCCTTTGGATATTGCTAATATGGTGCTCTATCTCTGCTCTGAAAAGGCAGGTTTCATCACAGGTGAGAATATCTGCATCGACGGTGGTATGACTCATCAGATGATATACCACGGAGACAATGGCTGGAGTTTTAATCCATGATGTTGTAACTAACATGAAGATAAAAGCATGAATCTACCTAAGTTTATTATCACTATTGACGGGTATTTCCGTCTTGGCATGGTCAATCAGCATAAGGATTTGCTGAAGCACGATGAGCAATGTATTGGTGGCGGTTACTATAGCTTCGATTTCGTTTCAAACCGCATCATCCTTGACAGGGAATCCTACGATTTCGGCCGTCCCAGATGGCATCTGTTAGACACATTGAAAATACCCTCTACTTATCGTGGTCTAAACCTTGTTTACAAGTATAACGATGACTTTCACGATGACTTCAATGTCAGCGAGGAATTGAATATAGAATATTATGATTGAATAACGTTTTTTAAAAACAGATAATGAAAAAACTATTATTGTTGGCATTTTTGGCAATAGGAACAATTGCCAAAGCCCAAAGTGAGTATGCAATCACGGTTGAGAGTAAAAAGCCATCTGGAATCATCGATGAGATGCTCTACGGACAGCTTTTCGAGCACATCTATTTCAGCGCCAACAATGGTGTGTGGCAGGAACTCATACAGGAACGTTCTTTCGAGCCGGAACAGTATCCTGGCATACATCCTCGTGACGGATATTTCGACGGATGGTTTATGGATGACAACATGGTGCTGCATTCACCTACCCGATATGAACAACCGCTCAAGATTGACAGCATAAATACCTGTGACTTTGACCTGACTATGGACGTGAATTGGCGTTCATACAAACTTGCCCGACGCGCTTGGAGCGGCGGTCTGATGGACATTCGTTTTGCTATTCGAAACAAGGCTGACGGTTCTCCTTGTTTTGTCCGCATACACGATCCTTATTATGAAAGTCGTACTTTTAATCCTGCACAGACACAATCACAGATTGACGCTGCAAATGAGGCTGCTGCACGTGCAGCACTTCAGCAAAAGAACGCAACTGCCGATTTCTCTATATGTCAGATGGAAGAACGCGAAATGCCTGGTTTTGGCGGCCGTCCAGCACGTCGCATGAATATGCTAACTCCATTGATATCGGCTCCTGCTTCAAAAGAGCAGGTTAATGAAGAGCAGAAATGGCATAAACTGCGTATTGTGAGCCGTGGCAGTAAGTTGACGGTATTCTGGGACGACAAAGAGGTTTTAAGCTACGACGGATTAGAGAAGGCTGATCGTAATTTTCTGACATTCTGGGTAAACTATACCGAGGCTACATACCGAAATATAAAACTCACAGCATCAGACGGCACAATACTGTTTGAGGGTACTCCGGGGGATGTCAGGATTCCGGCTATTGCACAGCAATGGACAGCATTTGGCGATGGAGGCAAGTACCGTCTTATAAAGGATGATGCAGTCAATATGTGCTATTCGCAGGAGATTGTTGCAGGAAAGGCAGAAGCAGGCATTTTCCAAGGACCGCAGAACATTATCTCAGGCGAGAAATATGTAGGCTCTATCTATGCTAAGGGCAAGGGAGAACTGATTGTGGGACTTCGTAATACAGGAGGTAAGTTCGTTGCACGGAAATCACTTGGAAAAGTAGATCAGGATTGGAAGAAATATGAGTTCACTCTTGAGCCTCAAATTAATTGTGACGGTGATTTTGCTATAGCAATTAAGGATGGTACAGTACAGGTTGACATGGCAACTATGACAACGCAGACAGGCATAAACTTAGGTGGTTTCCGTCCTGATATTTTGAAGGCTGTTAAAGAACTGCATCCTACCTGTCTACGTTGGCCTGGCGGTGGATATGTTGCCCAATATGATTGGAAATGGGGTATAGGTCCTCAAGAGAACCGTGAGCGTTGGGCACACTGGATGTGGATGGATTATGACCAAAACTGCTTCGGTACCGATGAGTTCATACGTTTCTGTCGTGAAGTGAACTCAGAGCCTGTAATTGTTGTGAGCGTCAAGTTTGAACGTCCTGAAAGTGAGTATGAAAGCATACTTCAGGATGCTGTGAACTGGTTGCGCTATTGTAATGCCCCAGCAACTGACGAATGGGGCGCAAAGCGTGCCGCCAACGGACATCCAGAACCTTACAATGTGAAATACTGGGAGATTGACAATGAGATGTGGGAAATGGGCATTGAGCGCTATGAAAAGTGTGTCCGCGACTTCAGTATCGCGATGCGCAAGATTGATCCTACAATCAAGATCATAGCTTGCGGCGGATTCAATGAAGATGAGGATTTCATCAAACGTAGTGGCAATTATTTCGACTATCTAAGTCTTCACCACTATGAGCAGCAGAGCGGATATGCAACAGGGCCAGTACGTCTTGGACAGCAGTATGACAACTATGCCAAGATGATTTCAGAAGGTCCTAATCCTAACATCAAACTGTTCATATCAGAGTGGAACCTTAATAGCATAGACTGGCGTACAGGTTTGTTTGCAGGCGGATTCCTCAATACTTGCGAGGCTCGTGACGTGGTGGCTATGGGCGCTGCAGCATTGTTCATACGCCGTACCGATGCACCAGATTGGAACAATGCTTTCATCAACTTCGACTACAAGGATTTGTTCAAGGCTCCTAACTGTCAGGTTACAGAACTTTGGTACGATCATTTCTCTAAATACCGTCTGGCTTTCAGCGGTGAAACTGGTAATCTGAGCGTTAGCACAACTATGGAGGAGAATGGCTCTGGTGTTATTGTGAAGGTTGTGAACCCTACGGAAGAGTCTGCCACCTTGCGTATCAAAGGCGATTGGAAAGGTGTTAAGGATACAGAATTCGAATATTATGCTCCAGAGTCTCTGACTGTTGTAAACAGCATGGAGAACAAGAATGCTGTTGCCCTCCAGAAAGTGACACCTAAGACTGAAGGTAACGATGTCATACTCTCCGTCCCTGCCCTGTCTGCCGGCGTACTGACAATAACAAAGAAACAGGCAACAGAATAATTTCTAGTTGTATTAGATTGAGTGTGCAATGTGTGAAGATACTTCACATGTTGCACACTTTGTTTTTGGGTATTAGGTATATAATTTTCTGCATATTAGGTCGTTGTTTCAAATAAAATGTGTATATTTGCAACATGATTTAACTAATAACTAAACAATATATGAAGAAAACATTAATTATGACTGTTCTCTGCCTTGGTTGTATGGCAGCCAAAGCACAACAGAACCTTAATTGGAACCAAGGAGCTCATGTGACTTCTCCAATAGTAAATGCTGATAAAACCGTTACTTTCAACCTGATTGCTCCCGAAGCTCAGAAAGTGCAGATTACAGGCGACTTCCTGCCCTCGAATAAAGTGGAATATCAAGGCAATAGCTATGAAACTCCGGGTGTTGTGGATCTTGTGAAAGATGATAAGGGCGTATGGAGTTTCACGTCCAATGTTTTGAAGCCAGAACTCTACACCTATAACATGATAGTTGACGGTGTGAAGATTATCGACCCTCTTAATGTATATAATATCCGTGATATCAACAATCTGTTCAGCGTGCTACTCATTGATGGTGATACCCGTACAGACCTTTACAAGGTAAACAAGGTTGCACATGGTACAGTCAGCAAGGTGTGGTATGAGAGTCCTACGGCTGGTATTACCCGTCGCCTTACGGTTTATACCCCAGCCGGCTATGAGACTAGTGGTAAGGATTATCCTGTATTCTATCTTTTGCATGGCATAGGTGGCGACGAGAACGCATGGAGCGAACTCGGACGTGCTGCCCAGATTATGGACAACCTTATTGCACAGGGTAAGGCAGAACCAATGATTCTTGTGATGACCAATGGCAATATTTCTCAGGAAGCTTGTCCGGGAGAAACTTCAGAAGGTTTCAAGGAGCCTACAATGATGCTTCCAAAGACAATGGAAGGAAGTTTTGAGACAGCCTTCCCCGATGTTGTGAAATTCATAGAGAAGACATACCGTGTGAAAAAGGACAAGGCTCATCGTGCCATTGCCGGTCTGTCTATGGGTGGTTTTCACAGTCTCTTCATAAGTATCAACAATCCAGATTTCTTTGATTATGTAGGTCTATTCTCTGCAGCCGTTGATCAGCAGCAAAACGGTAATAGCGATGGTCATCCTGAGATTTATGCAGACCGCAACACAAAGATTGACAATCTTTTCAGCAAGAATCCAAAACTCTTCTGGATCGGTATCGGTAAGACAGACTTCCTAATAAAGAACAACAATGACCTGCGTGCTTACCTCGACTCCAAGAAGCACAAATACACCTACCTGGAGACCGATGGTGGACACATCTGGCGCAATTGGAGAATCTATCTCGCAGAGTATGCCCAGAAGATATTCAAATAAGTGATGATAAAATAGTAACTTGGGACGTAAACGACCGACATCATACACGTTAAATTATGTTAGAAAAACCAACCTAAGACTAAAAGTTTTTCTTAGGTTGGCTTTTTTTTCTTAACTTTGCGCTCGCTAAATGAAACGTGCGCCAGCCTTTGGGCTGACACGCACTTTTAGCTTCGCACGAGGTGATTCGCACGTTGCATCTTAATCAAAGATTTCAAAACCTAAAATAATGAAACAAAATAATGTAAAGCCTGCAGAAGGCAAATTGGGAATTCTCGTTGTCGGCAATGGAGCCGTGGCAACAACCTTCATGACAGGCGTACTTATGACTCGTAAGGGACTTACAAAGCCTATCGGTGCTATGACCCAATATGACAAGATTCGTGTTGGTAAAGGTGCTGACAAAAAATACCTTCATTACAAGGATATTGTCCCTATGACAGAGCTGAAAGATATTGTATTCGGATGCTGGGATGTATATCCTCAGAATGCATACCAAAGTGCTATGTATTGTGAGGTACTCAAGGAAAAAGACATTAATCCCGTGAAAGATGAGCTTGAGAAGATTGTTCCTATGAAAGCAGCTTTCGACAAGAACTTCGCAAAGCGTCTGGAAGGCGATAATGTCAAGGACTGTAAGACACGATGGGAAATGGTGGAGACTCTCCGTCAGGATATCCGTGATTTCAAGACCAAGAACGATTGTGCCCGTATCGTTGTGCTCTGGGCTGCATCCACAGAAATATATGTTCCTGTGAACATGGAAGTGCACGACACCCTCGAACACCTTGAGGCTGCTATGAAAGCAAACGATACGGAAAATATCGCCCCTTCTATGTGCTATGCCTATGCAGCTCTTGCAGAAGGAGCTCCTTTCATCATGGGTGCGCCAAATACCACCGTTGACATCCCTGCTATGTGGGAAATGGCAGAAAAGACCAAGATGCCTATCGCTGGTAAGGATTTCAAGACTGGTCAAACTCTTGTAAAGTCAGGCTTCTCCCCTATCATCGGAACTCGCTGCCTCGGACTTAGTGGCTGGTTCTCTACAAATATCCTTGGCAACCGTGACGGTCTTGTACTTGATGAGCCAGCAAACTTCCGTACAAAGGAGGTTTCAAAGCTTTCTACCCTTGAGACAATTCTTAAGCCAGAAGATCAGCCTGACCTCTATACTGATTACTACCACAAGGTACGTATTAACTATTACCCACCTCGCAATGACAACAAAGAAGGTTGGGATAATATCGACATCTTCGGTTGGATGGGCTATCCTATGCAAATCAAGATCAACTTCCTTTGCCGTGATTCTATTCTCGCTGCCCCACTCTGTCTTGATCTTTGCCTACTCTCTGACCTTGCAGCACGTGCAGGAAAGTACGGCATACAGCGTTTCCTCAGTTTCTTCCTCAAGTCGCCTATGCACGACTATACCAAGGGAGAAGAGGCTGTCAACCACCTCTATCAGCAATACACCATGCTGAAGAATGAAATTCGTGAGATGGGCGGCTATGAGGCTGACGAAGAGATAGATTAAACTGACAGGTTACCAAACGGTAAAATATAACATTTGTCTGCGGTGCATAGCATAATTATTGCACCGCAGATATTATTTCTAAGCAAGTCTATAAAGTGACAAGGCATGGACATTCACACCTTCTAAATATCACATCCCCCCAAAAGACTATGCACAAGAAATCCAAAAACACTATTATATTGATATGGGTTGCTCAGATAGCTCTTGTCGCATTGACATCATGCAAGACAAAACAAACTTATGAGCTATTAGAAGTACCCGTACAAGCACATAAATTCGTTCCTGAGCATTCTCCTGATGTTTTTCTTATAATGTATGATGCCAAAATAGGAAAAGAACCCTTGCTTGAAGCCATAAAGGAATACAAGTGCAAGATTATATATGACTATGGCACTATTAACGGCATGGCCTTGAAAAAGCCAGAAGATAAAGCTCTTGAGGAGACTATGCAGTATTTCAAGAAGGTAAAAGGTGTCACGAATGTAGAATACGACCATATCATACGCCTTACCGACCCAGTTAAACCCAAATTAGAGATAAAATGAAGAAAATCACATTCATCTTGGTAATGCTTTTGACTATTGTTGCATGTAGCGAAAAGCAGACTGCCCCTATTGGGAATGAAACAGAAAGTAAAGATGTGCCGTTTGAGGTTGCCAGGAACTATTTCTTCAAAAACAATTCGGCCATATTTCCTGACAATCCCCAAATAACCACGGAAGAAGAATTTAATAAGTTCTTCGGTATGGCGACTACTATGGGAAAGGATGGCAAACCAACAGCTATTGATTTCAGCAAACAGTTTGTAATAGCCGTTGTTTTGCCTGTAACTGATATTGAAACTGAAATAAATCCTGTGAAGGTTGAAGAAAATGGCGATTCCCTACTCTATTCATACAAGATAAAGAAAGGTGAGAAGCAATCATATAGCATTCAGCCAGTTTCTATAATCATTCTTGACAAGAAATACGAGGAAAAAGAGGTTGTACTCGTAAATAATCAGGAAACAACATATTTCCCTGCTATTGACCGTTATCTTACAGAACAAATAGGTAGCCAATATGCCAAAGGCGAACATAGCGTTCCTTTCCACAGCATCGTGAGAGTAGATGAACGTAATGCAGAGGACATCCTCGTATGGGGTGATTTCTGGGTATTCAATTACAATCAGGTTGGCGACACTTTGAAATGCGTGTCAGGAGGCAATCATCCCGGACTTATGCATATCTGCCAGACAGATAATGGATTCAAAGTAACAGCCTTCGAGCAAGTAGAAGACGGTTCAAGGAACTTGCTGACAGCCAAGAAGATATTTGGCGAGAAGTTTAGAACATTTCAAGCTATTCATAGCGATGAGCAGAAACGTGAAAAACTAAGAGCTGATGTTCTTACATCCTATGTCAAGAAACATAACCTCAAGGTCTCTATGTATCAGGATTATGGATGGTCGGCAAAGAAACTCAGAGGACTTGAATGATAACAGAATACAACACTCAAAAACGGTAATACAGATGGATACAACGAAGAAATCAAAGTACTCGTTCGAGACGCTTTACAAGGGCGGAAAAGAGTTCGAGGAGAATTTGCGGATGCTGAACGAAGAACATGTTCGGGAATACAACTTGCTGCAACAACAATCGCCGCAGACAGAGGAGGAGTTCCGCAGGCAGGTAGAAAAGTCTCACAGATTGAGCGAGGAACGAAAGAAGAGATTGAGCGAGTCATAGAGGACTATGCCAAGGCACTTTGTATTGTTTACCGTACACCAATAAATGAAAAAAGCAGAGCTCAAACTATTTGGGCTCTGCTTGTTCTTTTATTGAATATGTGTGTAGATAACGCCTCGTTGCGGTTTTATCTTCTTCTGCTTCATAAGTTCACGAACTGTTACGAATGTATAGCCACGTTCCTTAAGAATCGGGATAATACGGTCAACAGCCTCTACAGTCTTGGAATTACCTTCAAAATCATGCAGAAGATATATAAGACCTTCCTTAGCAGCAGCGAGGATCTTCTCTACACGCTGATCCGCAGATACGTTGTCTTCCCAGTCATTTGAGCCCTCACCACAGATGAAAGTAAGGTCGATATTATCATACATAGTCTGGTTTAAAGCAATATAAGGCGGACGGAACAACTGAGGACGTTCACCAATGTATTTCGCAACCAAAGCTGATGTGAATTCAATCTCAGACTTTATGGAATCAGCACTTAGCGTAGGCATATTAGAGTGCGTCTTGCTGTGATTCTCTATGTCATGCCCTTCATTATGAGCACGAACCATCACCTTTGCACTCTCTTCGTTGATATTCTTGCCAATGACGAAGAATGAAGCCTTGACATTATGCTTTTTCAATACATCGAGCATCTGTACGGTGGTCGTGGTATTAGGACCATCATCAAAGCTCAATGCTACAAGTTTACTCTGACTAAATGCTGCTGAGCACATAAGAAATGACATTAAAGATATTATTGTTCTTTTCATAAAAATTCGGCCTCCCCCCCGCCCTCTCCCGTAGAGAGGAAACCAGAAGGCAAAAAGGCTTTTCAATTATAAGCCCCCATTCTAATTGCTTTCGCCATCTAAAAAAACAGGGAAAAACAAATAAAAACATATAAAAACAAAAATGTTTTATTTTGTTTTCTTTTGTTTTAATTGGTTTTTATAAATGGCGAAAGCAACTTAAGCGAAAGGCATGTTAATTATTAATTGTTAATTCACTCATTAAGTTCAATTATCTCCAAATCCTTTATTGCATCCCCGTCTATTACAAAGCGGATGAGAGTACGAACCGGCTGTTGTCCGTATAATCCTGCTGCTCCGGGATTGATATGCAGACAACCGAGTCTCTTATCCATCATAACCTTCAAGATATGCGAATGTCCGGAAATGAAGAGTCGTGGCGGATTTGTCATTATCTCGTGAAAGATACTACGGTCATATTTTCCCGGATATCCACCGATATGCTTCATCAGGACATCTACTTCCTCGCACATAAATCGCTGTATCTCAGGAAACTCTCGTCTTACATCCGTACCGTCTATATTGCCATATACAGCACGAAGAGGTGCAACGGCCCTTAGTTTATCAGCAATCTCAAGCGTTCCCATATCACCTACATGCCATATCTCGTCACACTCGGCAAAATGCTTTGCGTAACGCTCATCCCAATGTGAATGGGTATCAGAAAGAAGTCCTATACGTTTCATTCACGAATAAACTTTACTCTTTACACTTTCTACTTTACTCTAAGAAAGAGTATTTGCCTACAAAAATACAAATAATTCGGCAAATAAACAAGATAGAATAGCAAGAAATAATCTTTTATTTAATTTCTACACGCTTTTCCTTGTAAAAGCACAGAAAAATACGTAATTTTGCCATTAAAATAGTAAATAGTACATAGTAAATAGTTAAATAGTAAATTCCACAGATGCTTTTTCGTCTTCTCGATGATAAACCGAATATTTTTCCTGATCCTCATTTTGGTGAGGAAGATGGATTGATAGCCATAGGAGGCGACTTGTCTCCTGAGCGTCTTATTACCGCATATAATAACGGTATATTCCCTTGGTATGGCTATAAGGAGAATGAGGATATCATGTGGTGGTGTCCTCTCGACCGCTTTGTAATCTTCCCAGAGGAAATACACATCAGCCATTCCATGCGGCAACTAATAAAGAAAGGCACATACAAAACGACTATAAATCAAGCATTTGAAAAGGTAATCGAGAATTGCAGCAAGACAGATAAGCGTAACGAGCAAGTTGGAGCTTGGCTTGGCGATGACATGATAAATGCCTATAAAAAGATGTACGAACTAGGTCTTGCTACATCTATAGAGGTTTGGGATAAGGACGGCAATCTCGTTGGAGGCTTGTATGGCATAAACATCAACAACAACTTCTTTGGCGAGAGTATGTTCTCCCTTGTGCCAAACGCATCAAAACTTGCCCTCATCTATCTTGCCGAGCAACTCAAGCCTTTTGGCGGCATAATCGACTGCCAGTTTGAAACAGCCCATCTCCTTTCTATGGGTGGCAGACACATCACATACGACGAATATATGAAGTATTTAAGGGGTTAATATACACAATCCCATTCCATAAGATCAGCCCTCACATATCCAATTTTATCATCTACCTTTATCTTATACCATTGGTCACAACTATATGCATCCTGTGAATATACAAGTCCAAGACAATCGTAGGATGATGGTAAATCACCATACAATTCAGATATAACACATACCTTAGAACTCTTGGTACTAGGCAATGCCCTTACATTTACAATCTGCATTTTTTCACCATTTCTGTTCACATAATCAACTTTAGACGATATAGAAACAAATCCCTTACCATCTTTTGCACGATATTCCACTACTCTATGTCCTTCCTTTGGGATTCTGCCCCAATCTTGCAATTCTACGAAATAAGAGTCCCCCAAATCTCCTATATAGCGCCCTTTAGGTTCGCCGTTTAAATCCTCAACAACCCAAGCACCATCAGGAAAAATAGATGTAACAGGCTGAACAGGTTCTGGGGATGTTATAATCATATCCTTCTTTGGACAGAAATTCTTTGCATGCCATTCCAAATATTGAGAAGGGGACTGAAAATCCACAAAAATATCCCTTACCTCTTTCCCATTCACAGTATAGCAATAGAGATTATCTTCACGATCTGGTTTCATAACAAACGAAGCCCCCTGCCATAATTCTCCTGGAAGAAAATAGCTTGTATGCTCTTCTGTTTTAATCCTTAATGTAAAATCATCAATCTGATGATTAGCCCAACGGGTTGCAGGAGTCAACCTATATGTAATATTAAACTTTTCTTCTGATGAGCGGTTCATCCGATATCTATATGTATGATGCACAATATTCTTTCCCTTAACAAATGGAGCCTCAAAGAAATAACCATAGGAATAAGGGGATTCATAAGAATAAACATAGTGCTCTATATTATTTTCCAACTTTAATGGGTTTAGACTATCACCAACAACAGCATTTTTGTAATCAAGATTATTGCCATTCATTGTGACTGTAAAATCATGAACAAACGGATGAATGCCGTTTCTATTCAACGGAGCAAGATCTGCATCAGGAACATTAGCCTCAAAAGCCATTGTAACAGTCTTAGCCTCGCTATTATTCATAAATTCATAATAAACATCCACAATCGCAAAGCTATCCTTGCCTATTGTTATTGTCAGAATCTCCTTTGCTACTGATATTTCGGTCTCATGAACCGGTACAAGTAATGAACCAGAAGCATAATAATAATATACGCCATCATTTGCTTTACTAATCACACAAGAGAAAGACAACAGAATGACATACAAGATGTATTTTATTCCTTTCATTTTACATTGGTTTTGATTTTCACCAGCAAAAGTATAACAAAAATATCAAATCGCCAAATTTTCATCCTTGTTTCAAAGGAAAAAGCAACTTGAGTAAAAAATTATGCTTATGATACTCAATCGTAAGTCCATCGTTAGTCCATCGATTCTCCATCGAAACGATGGACTAACGATGGAGTAACGATGGAGTATCGATGGAGTAACCTCGGAGAAAGAACGAAGGATAAGGCATGAATCAGCGTCTTTACATACAAATTGTTTAGGACATAGAAAAACTTTTCAAGGTTTTCCTTTTGTAATATCATAATTATTTTGTACTTTTGCCAACGCAATAATAAAAATCAAATCTAGATGAGACATTACTTCGTCCTTTTGTTTTTAGCCGTGACTATATATTGTTCTGCGAAACAAGGCGTTTCACTGCAGACTGACGATAAAAAAACATTTGTAGTTGACGAGAATCTCCCTGCACCTAAAAAAGACATGGGAATACAATCCGGTGATCTCATTGCCAAGCAATGGGCAAGAGAGAATAATGTCAAAAATCCTATTGCATATAGCTTTAAAAACGACAATCTATGCTATCTCGGGCAAGACATTTTCTTCAAGTTTATGGTCGAGGCTTATGCCGACCACCGTCCGATAGTGTTGTCGCCTGACATTATCTGGAATGTCATAGCACAGGGATTCTGTCAGCACATCAACAATAATCCAGAGGCTCTGCGTGACAGAATTGTATATCATGAGAAAGGCAAGATAAAACTTACAATAACAACAAACGAAGAATTGCATTCCCCTAACGTAAAGTGGGATGATCTCCTTGATGCTTTCGACAAACAGATTGCCGAAAGTACAAAAAACAATCTTGCAGATGTCATGCGAGGTGATTTCAGCACAACCGACAAGACTGCCCGCATAGTATCACAGATGACATTGATGAGTTCTGTCAAGGCTTTTTTCGATTATTCTGTTATATATGTAAAATGTGGTATCCCAAGTATCACACTAGAAGGAACTCCTGAAGACTGGCTGAAAGTACGGAATAAAGCCATACAATTAAGGAAATACGACCTTGACTGGTGGCTAATAGACCTCATTCCTATTCTAAATGAGTTTTTTCAGGCTTCTCAAGGCAATGTGCACAAGACTTTCTGGCGAAATATAGTTAAAAAAGACCGTCCAGAGAAATATGTAGGAGGAGGATGTTCTTGGGATAGACCCACAGAACTCGATGGTTGGTTTCTGAAGTTTATGCCATACGATAAAAAAGGTAAACGAACTCCCCAAAAAGTGACATACAATTATAAAGATATGCCTTCACAGGTAATAAATGTAGATTTCATGTACAAGAACCTAGATACAGGAACAACCACTCCTATGGAGATGTTGTGTGGTTTGGTTGGTATTGAAATTGATACCATCACTAATGCCATGCGTCCAAAGTTAGGATGGATGGTATGTGAAAAGAACAAGCAGCTTGAAATAGAAAGTTTAACAGAAAATCCTGTTATACTCACAGAAATACCAGACATACTGCAAAACATTGAGTATGAACCTTCTATATGCTTAGTTCTCAAAAATAATGACATAAAACTGCCAGAGTGGTTTGGCAATCTAAAGGTTGACAGAATCAGACTTCAGACGAAGAAAAATGATAAGTTCAAGAAAGAACTGGAAAAAATGTTCCCTGACAGGAAAGTAGTATCAAAAGGAGTGGGATATAATACAATTAAAGAATGCGACACAGAATATATAGTACAGACAAAGAAGGGCTTTGAGCCTGAAAATCATCTATACACAATGAACCAAATACGCAATTCACAAGAATATGAATTTGCGAGTTTTCCTGGTAAGAATGATTATGAAGAAGAGAAGAAATTCATAAAAGAAAACCGACGTATTCCAGAATCTGAGAATATAGACTTTGATGACAGGAAAATGGTACGCGTAATGTTTACGGTAGATATTGATGGTTCTATTTCAGATTTTGAGATAACAGAAGTCGTTAATTCCGCAACTCGTGAAATGCAGGAAGAAGCGTTAAGACTGGCAAGAATGTTGCCAAAATATACTCCTGCTATGGTTTCTAACGTAGAGAATGAGCCGCTTCATAAGGTCAGGGCCAAAGATAACATTATAATATCTTTTTAATTCACAAGTAAATAATTAAATGGCAAAACAATCATACGTACAAGCCAATAAGGATTGGCTCGCAGAAAAGGCAAAGGAAGAAGGCGTTATGGCTCTTCCAAAGGGTGTGTATTATAAGGTATTGGCAGAAGGCGACAAGGATAGCGTTCAGCCAACACGTCGCAGTATTGTGACTGCCCACTACACAGGCAAGACCATCAACGGCAAGAAATTTGATTCAAGTCGTGGTGGAACGGCTCCTGCATTCCGTTTGAGTGATCTCATTGAGGGATGGATAATAGCCATGCAACAGATGCATATTGGCGATAAATGGGAGGTTTATATCCCTGCTGAGCTTGGATATGGCAAGTTCTCACAACCTGGCATCCCCGGTGGCTCAACACTCATATTCGAAATAGAACTCTTAGGCATAGCATAATAAATCATGGAATATCTACCAAAAGACCCTGCAATATTAGTTTCAAGCATAAACATGCTTTTGCGTGATGAGGAATTCGATACCCTCGAATCTCTATGCTATAGTTTCAGTCGTGAACCAGAGGAGATAAAGGAATATCTCATTCAGAACGACTATGTATATAGCGAGGAGCAGAAGCAATTTAGGCCGGTGGGGTATGATGCTTGAAAAAGGGTAAAGAGTAAAGGGTAAAGAGCTAAGGGTAAAGAGTAAAGAGTAAAGGGTAATGTAGAATGTTCATTTGGCATTTTACGAATAATACTATCTACATTACACTTTACACTATCCACATTACACTTTATACTATCTACATTACACTTTACACTATCCACTATAATCTTTAGAGATTCATGATTACAAAAGACGCAATAGAATCAGCTTTCTGTTTCTTTCATCAGAAACAACGTATATACCAGTATTCTACGCTGGATTGGCAGAAGGATGATATAGAATATGCCATTGGCGACTATGTTGATAATATGAACAAGGAACTATACTCAAGTCTCGCAAAGGGAAAGCCGCACTTTCTGCATAGCCACACCACTTTTGCTGAGGAATTGCTTGATGCCGTAGAAACCTTGGAAAGGATGTTAGAAAAATAATGGAAGAAAAATCATACCATTCCTTACCGCTTATCGGCACATACCGGGAAAATGATGCTCTTACCCTATATAATGAGGTTAAGAAACATAACGATTTCGTGAACTTCATGAGGCTGTATATGCACGACGAGGACTATCATGTGGCCAGAAATGCCCTGTGGTCTATGACAAAGGCTACAGATAGCGAACTCTCGCAGCTTCAGCCAATATATAACGAGTTGATAGACCTTGCCATGAAAGCCAGTAACTCTTCCGTATGCCGTCTAACTCTCAACATCATAGAACGGCTGAAAATGGAAGAAGACGACCTGCGTTCTGATTTCCTCGATTTCTGTCTTGAGAAGATGACAGCCATTGATGAACCTCCTGGCATTCAGTCTCTTGCCATGAAACTTGCCTATCGTATGTGCAAGTTCTATCCCGAGCTTATGAACGAACTAATTGTCACACTCAAGGCTATGGAGATGGATTTCTATACTGCTGCTGTGAAATCTGTGAGAAACAGGATTCTGAAGCCTAACCAAGCCTTCCCGAATGGGTAGTCCGATGTTGATTACATCGGAGTATGTGACAAGATGTGATTTGATGTAAAGTTTGTAGGTGAAAAATTTGGATTTCTGCTAAATAATGCCTAACTTTGTTCCCATAAACTAAATGATTTGCAAAAAATTAAATTATCTACTAAAAAATCATGCAAAATTTCAAGTACTACGCACCAACACACGTTTTGTTTGGTCGCGACACAGAGAAAGAAGTTGCCTCTCTCGTAAAGAAGTACGGAGGCAAGAAAGTCCTTTTACACTATGGTGGCCAGAGTGCCGTTAAATCTGGTCTTATTGCAACAGTTGAGAAGCTTCTCTCTGATGCAGGAATAGAATATGTGAAACTTGGAGGCGTTAAGCCTAATCCACGTCTGTCTCTCGTAAGAAAAGGCATAGAGCTTTGTAAGGCCGAAAATATCGACTTCCTACTTGCTGTAGGTGGCGGTTCTGTTATCGACTCTTGTAAGGCTATCTCTTCAGGCCGTTTCTACGATGGCGATGTATGGACACTCTACGAGCATAAGGATCACGCAACGAAATATCTTCCAATTGGCTGTATTCTTACCATACCGGCAGCAGGAAGCGAGATGAGCGACGGTTCTGTTATTACAAACGACGAGGTTAAGGGCTGGTTGAAGAAGGACTATTGCGTGGATGAATTCCGCTGCAAGTTCGCTATTATGAATCCGGAACTCACCTATACCCTACCTGCATGGCAGACAGCTTGTGGCATCACGGATATGATGATGCACACTATGGAGCGTTATTTCAGCAAGGATGACGATATGGAGACAACCGACGCCATAGCAGAGGCTGTTCTTCGCACTTGTATGAAAGAAGGCAGAAAGGCACTTGACAATCCAACCGACTATAAGAGCCGTGCCAACGTGATGTGGGCAGGAACATTGGCTCACAACGACCTTACCGGTTGCGGAACAACGGGCGACTGGGCAACACATTGTATTGAACATGAACTCTCAGGTATGTTCGATGTAAGTCACGGTGCTGGTCTTGCGGCTATGTGGGGCTCTTGGGCACGCTATACCCGTGAGGAGAACATGCCACGCTTTGCACGTTTCGCACGTAATGTAATGGGGATCGACACCACAGGTATGAGCGATCTTGAAGCTGCTGAGGCTGGTATTCAGGCTATGGAGAAGTTCTTCAACTCTATAGGCATGCCTACTGACATCCACACCCTCATAGGCAAGGAAATCAGCGAGGCAGAGATTGAGGATATGGCAGATAAATGCACCAACGGCGATACAACAACCGTTGGCGGTCTCAAAGTCCTCAAAAAAGCTGATGTCATCAAGATTTATCAGATGGCAAAGTAAGGCCCCCCTCTAACTCCCCCGAGGGGGAGGATGTTTATATAGTAAAATCCCCTATTCAATCCAAACAAGGAACTGAATAGGGGATTGTTATGTTTATCTATCAAGAGTCCTCCCCCTCGGGGGAGTCAGAGGGGGGCTCCTACTTCTTCAGCTTAAACCTCTGTATCTTTCCGCTTATGGTCTTAGGAAGCTCATCAACGAATTCCACGACACGAGGGTATTTATACGGAGCAGTCTCATGCTTTACGTGATTCTGCAATTCCTTTGCCAAAGCATCGCCAGCCTTGTCCTTGTATTCATCGGCAAGAACGATGGTAGCCTTTACTATCTGACCGCGAATATCATCAGGAACAGCGGTAATAGCACATTCTACAACAGCAGGATGAGTCATAAGCGCAGACTCTACCTCGAATGGTCCTACACGATAGCCTGATGTCTTGATAACATCGTCTGAACGAGATACAAACCAAAGATATCCATCCTCATCACGATATACGATATCGCCTGTATAATAGAGTCCGTTTTGGATTCTCTCCTTAGTCATATCCTCATCACGATAGTAGCCCTTGAAGAGTCCGAGAGGCTTGCCCTTATCCACACGTATCACAAGTTCTCCGTGCTCCATTGGTCCTACGCTCTTCTGTTCGCCATCTACGATGTCAATATCATATTGCGGATTCCTAACACCCATAGCTCCTGGCTTTGGCTTAACCCAAGGATATGTACCGACTACGAGAGTCGTCTCTGTCTGACCGTATGACTCATATATCATAATGCCAGTCTTCTTCTGCCATTCATCGAACACGCTTGGGTTGAGAGCCTCACCTGCCGTTGTGCAGTATTGTAAGGCTGACAAGTTGTATGCGCTCAAGTCCTCGCGAATAAGGAAACGGTATATGGTTGGAGGTGCACAGAACGATGTGATATGGTAATCCTGCATTATACGGAGGAGGTCTGCAGGTTTGAACTGACCTTCATAGTCATACACAAAGACCGTTGCTCCGGCTATCATCTGTCCATAGAACTTACCCCATACAGCCTTGCCCCATCCTGTGTCGGCAAGTGTGAAGTGAAGCGACCCCTCATGCACATTATGCCAGTACTTGGCTGTGAGGATATGGGCAAGCGGATAAGAGAAATCATGCATCACCATCTTAGGCTCGCCTGTTGTTCCACTAGTGAAATAAAGAAGGAAGTCATCAGTCACCTTATTTCTCTCAGGAGCCTCGAAAGGCTCTGCCTCCTGAAGTCCGCGCCAGAAGTCATACCAGCCGTTAGGGATTGTAGGACCTATTGAAATGCAATGACGCAAGGTTGGACAGTAACGTTTTGCTTTCTGTACGTTACAAAGCACATTCTGGTCTCCGCAAGCCACGATATAGCCTATACCAGCCATGTGGCAACGGTAGATAATATCTTTGTCGGTGAGCATGTGAGTTGCAGGAATAGCAACAGCACCAAGTTTGTGAAGAGCAACCATGGTGTACCACCACTCTATCCTTCGTTTCAGTATAAGCATCACCCTGTCACCTTTCTTTACGCCCATCTCCTGAAGGAACGAAGCGCATCGGTCGCTTGTGTTCTTGAATGCGCGATAAGTGATATGTTTCTGCTCGCCTTTATCGTTTACCCAGATGATTGCCTCCTTATCAGGCATCTGCTGGGCATATCGGTCGATTACATCATATCCGAAATTAAAATCCTCGGGTATATTGATTTTGAAATTTTGCAGGAAGTCCTCGTAAGAGGAGAACTCCGTTTTTTTCATAAATTGTTCAAGCATACTTTTGTTTTTGTTCTAGCAAATGCATGACAAAAGTACGAAAATATTTATAATAAAATAGCATTATTTTCTCAGAAATTCCCATTTTTTAAAATAAATTATAGATTGCCACATACATTTTTGCGCACACCATTATTGTAGTGTGCAATAGTTTTCTGTTCATTTGCGGTTTTCGGTTTTCCGTCATTTAAGTAGCAAACTGCTTTTTGCCGGAATAAAAACTTTAATGAAATGTAAGGGAAATGACTAGAAAATGTTCATTCTGTTCTATGGATATTATTGCGAAACATTTCAATATCATCCCTTAATTTTACTTATAGACACAAAAAAAACATGTACCTATATATATCATAAAAGGAAGAATACACATGAAAAAAAACGGTAAAATCGATTACTTTTATGAAAAAACACTCAAAAAAACGGTAGTTTTGCGTGACTTTCACGTGACTGAAACATATTGTCACATTATTGTCACATGAATCTCTTGTGGCTTAAGGCTATATATAGTACCTTTGCAACCGCAAATTCAACAAAAGTAAAAAAGTAAGGAAATACTATGACAAAAAGAATTGTATTCTTGGTAATTGCGTTGGCAAGCCTCTGCTTGACATCCCACGCACAAATCACTCAGACAATCAGAGGCGTCGTAACAGATGCCGTAACACGCGAACCTCTCCCATTCGCCACCGTTCAGGTGGATAATTCGAAGGATATGGTATGCATTACCGATAGCGTCGGCAAGTTCCAGATTCCTGGCGTTACGGTAGGACGTCACACCCTGCGTTGTAACTACGTGGGTTTCCAAACCGTTGACCTCAGCGATGTACTCGTTACCTCGGCCAAGGAAACCAATATCGATATCCGACTTCAGGAAGATCAGACAACCCTTCAGGATGTGGTTGTACGTCCTAATCTCGCAAAGGAGAACACCTTAAATAAAATGGTACTCACAGGCGGACGTATGTTCAGCATCGAGGAAGCTAGTCGATATGCAGGCGGATTCGACGACCCTGCACGTCTTGCAAGCTCTTTCTCGGGAGTTGCTACAAGTGGTGCCACAAACGGTATTTCCATCCATGGTAATGCCCCTCACCTACTCTCTTGGCGATTGGAGGACATCGAGATTCCTAACCCTAACCATTTCTCTGATATCTCGGTACTCGGTGGCGGTATTTTCTCTTCACTCTCAGCTATGTGTATCGGAAACTCCGACTTCCTCACCTCTGCCTTCCCTGCAGAATACGGAAACGCCGTTTCTGGTGTGTTCGATATGAAGATGCGCAATGGTAACGACCATAAGTACGAACATGCCTTCCAGATTGGTGTGGCTGGTATCGATGTGGCTTCTGAAGGTCCGTTGAACAGGAAGACTGGTGCTTCCTATCTCGTAAACTACAGATACTCAATGACTGGTCTTGCCAGCAGAATGAAGCTTATTGACATGCAGGGACAGGTAATGGACTATCAGGACCTTAACTTCAAATTCAACATCCCTACACGAAAGGCAGGCACATTCACCGTATGGGGAACAGGATTCTTCGACCATTTCCATCGCGAGTCTTCTCCAAAGGACTGGGAATCAATGTTTGACGAGTGCTATGCGTTCAGCGACCAATGGATGGGTGCTATGGGCGTAGGACACGTTCTGCCTATGAAGCACGGACAGTTGAAGAGCAGCATTGGTGTGACATACAACAAGGATGAGTTCACACAGGATGTATATAAAAACCTTCCTGATGACATCTATACAAGAGACAATACCGACGGACTGGAACGTGAACCTTTCTTCGCAGAGGCAAGAAGCTTTACAAACATCACAGCTCGTACTACCTATACACACCGCCATTCCAACCGTTGGCTAGCCCAGTATGGTGCCGTAGCTACAGCTATGCTCTTCGATATGAATATCAGGACAGCATACATTCTCCACGATAAGCTTCATACTATATGTGATAACGACGGCAGCACAACGCTTTTCTCTGGCTTCACAGCACATTCGTTCACGCTCAACCCAAAGACAACCCTCAACGCAGGATTCAACGTACAGCACCTTCTTCTCAATGGTGCAACAACCTTCGAGCCTCGTGTGAGCATGTCACACAAGCTGAGCGATGACATAAGCCTCGCATTAGCCTACGGACTTCACAGCCGTGCGGAGAAGACCGATATCTACTTCACACGCAATATCCCACAGCCTGATGAGAGTAACAACTGGAACCCTACGATTGATCCAAACAGCGATGAACTTGTAAACAAGAAGCTCGGATTCACCAAGAGCCATCACCTCATGGCTACTTTCGGCTGGAAACTCTCAGACCATTGGAACCTCAAGGTAGAGCCTTTCTATCAGTATCTGTTCAATGTTCCGGTAGAGGATGGTAAGCCTTTCTCTGTGCTCAACCGTCAAAGCTTCTATCTTGACAAGACATTGATAAACAAGGGTAAAGGTCGCAACTACGGTGTTGATATCACTCTTGAGCGTTACATGAAGAACGGCTGGTACGGAATGGCTAACGGCTCATTCTTCAGCAGTAAGTATAAGGGCGGCGATGGCAAATGGCGTCACACTCTCTTCGACCGCAACTATATCATCAACGTGCTTGGTGGTAAGGAATGGATGCTTGGACGCAACAACAACAACATGCTTAGCATCAACGTAAAGGCAACACTTCAGGGAGGTGACAGAGATACTCCTCTTGATAAGGAAAGCACCAAAAAGCACCCTAATTATGAAGTGCAATACTTTGAGGACGAGTGTTTCTCTAAGCAGTATGACCCTATGCTGATTATCCACTATACCATCAGCTACCGCATCAACAAGAAGAAACTGTCACACGAGTTCAGCATCAAGCACATCAACTGCACAGGCACCAAGAGCCAGTATGGTTATACCTACGACTATCACAAAGATGAATTCAAGGAGTCAACCTTCACACTCTCTCTGCCTAATATCAGCTATAAGATTGAGTTCTGATTTAATGGAAAGAGTAAAGTGTAAAGTTGAAAGTGTAAAGTATAATGTAGAAAGTATAATGTAGATTGCAAAGCCGCTTAAGGATTATCCTTAGGCGGCTTTTACATATTATAGACAAGCTGACCTTTTAGGGAAGAAGTCTATCAGGGCCGAGCGTGAGCGTGACAGTAGAACAGTAGAACAGATGTGTTTTTCAATACATTTATCTCTATTTTCTATATATTATATATTATAACTAATTAATAATAAGATAGTTATAAGTAAAGATGAAGAAAATTCGTATTTCCAAAAATTCAACTGTTCTTCTGTTCGTTCTGTTCTGTCACGCTCGATCTCTATGTTTGATTTCTTCTAAAAAGCTGATTTTCAACAATGTACGATGTTTTAAGATTAACATCACCAATGATGCCGGAACAAAAAACGGTACAGAAATCATTAATTTTTGGGCTCATAAGACGCGTAAAACTATCATTCTGATGCCATTTTCGGCATTTGCATCTCATCTACAAGGCGTGAAAGTCATAATTGAATTAACCGTTTCCTCGAGCTCCACGGCCCAAAAAACCATCTTATCGGCTCATCAAGTGTAGAAAAAAGGACCTGTCGGACAAGATTGTTGAGACTATCTGTCACTCTTTGTGTGCTTCTGTCCTGATTGAGACGCAGAAGATTGCTGCTTGGCAGGCAAAGCAAGAGAAAGGCGAGATAAGAACAGATCATTATTTGAGAATGAAGCAGATCAAAATACTTCTTTATGTCTTCCCTTATAGGTCTGGCTTGCAGCCATCCCTGGTAGTCATGTGCACTTGTTCCCTCGTGAGCCTTTAGGGCTCCCAGCAAACCATCCCACAAGCCTACCGGAAGACATCAAGAAAACAAAATATAATACAAAAAGCTCCCTGCGGTCGTAAAAAAACATGCGGCGAAAGGAGGATGCGCCAGCGAGGGCTGAAGGCCCGACACCTAAAAGGGTAGTACGTAAGGGCTACCTATAACGATGTTTCGATTAACGAGCGCCATAGGTGCGACACCTATTGTAACCTGAGTTCGACCACTTAGTTTAGCTTGTTGGCCATTCAGGCCGCATGTCACCTAATTGCGGATAATCATCTTACAGGAAAAAAACAGGAAAATGTCCTGTTATTGCACGCTAATTCACGCTAAGTTCTAACCGCCAATTCGGGATTTAGTACTTTTGTATTGTGAATCAGGAACAGACCCTCTAAATCTCCCTGCATAGGGAGACTTCCATCGCCCAAAAGCTTTCCCCCCATGCAAGGGGACCAAGAGGGGCTTAAGTCCCATGTGATTCCCAAGTGATTCCTATGTGATTCCCATTTCTGATGGGAGGCAAAGGGAGCCGACAACAGAACAACGGTGAATGAAGAAATGCAGATCACGCTCTTCAATCAAAGGCCACGAGCGAAGAGAAACTGATTCTGATTCCACCCATTCTCAATCTATCAATCATTATTAACACTTAACGCCCGCTCCCCCCCTCGGCGGTTATGACTCTAATGCTATAAAAACTCTCCCTCTCGGGACAGATAGAGGGGGCTCTATGTCAAAAGGTACTTGGAAATTCATTCTTCAGACGCAGACGGAGATACCGACCGCTATTACGACTACCCTAGGAGTTATGAGTTGTTTAGGTGTATAGTCAGGCTTGGTTATGCTAACAAAAAAAAGCTCCATTGTCATCACGACATTGGAGCATTTTTTTTATGTTAACCCATAAAACCTTCAGAGAAGGAAGCTCTTCGCTTTTTAGTGTTATCCTAATGAGTTAAGCATGAATCTTTTACCTAAAAACTAAAACCTAAAAAATATATTATTCTGCTAACCTAAACAATTGCCTTTTCTCATATCGTCATTTCGGAATGTTTCCAGAAGTTTTACCTTCCTTTTCCTTTTGACGTGGGAATCATTTCCGATTTCCGAGTGCAACGTGTGAAACACCTCGCACGTTTGAGCATCTTTTGATAAAAGAGCGGCGTAAGCCTAGATTTCATAAAGGCTAGCGCTTGTCTCTGATTTCCGAGTGCAAAATTAATACAATTTATTTGTGTGCGCAAACAATTTTTTGAAAAATGATAGATTTCGGGGTGTTTTATTGATACACATCAAACATATGTGTGCGCACACAATGGTTACTCTTCGATAAATACCTCGTCGATAGCCTTGCGTTTCTTTGGTGAGATATCGCTTGCTGGATGTCCGAGAGGTATGATTACGGCAGGTTCTTCCTCCTCCGGCATGTTGAAGAGTTCCTTGCAATGTGCAGGACGGAAATTGCATACCCAGCAAGTGCCGAGACCGAGTTCCGTGGCAGCGAGGCACAGATGCTCTACGGCGATGGAGATGTCGATGTTGCCGTGACTCTTGCCGTCCTTGCGAACCCACTCCTGATCATGGAGAACGGATGCGATGATATACATAGGAGCTGTGGCAAACCATTCCCTGTCATAGCACTCGCGCAACTTACGCTTGCCTTCCTCACTCTTGATGATACGGAAGCGCCACGGTTGTTTATTTACTGCGGAAGGTGCAAGACGCACACATTCCTTTATATACTCAAGTTGCTCGTCGCTAACAGCCTCAGAGGTATAATCCCTGCAGCTGTATCTGCTTTCAATGATCTTTGATAATTCCATAATTATTGCTTATTTAGTTTCTTGCACGGTGATTTCATCGATTTTGCAATCCCCTTTGTCATCTACGGTAAATGGAGCAGACAGGTCAGGCATGTCATCATAGGTAAGCGCAAGACCTGTTGTGAATTTCACGCCTGGCACAAACACCACTCTTGGCTCTTCGCCGCTGAGGTCGTAATAAAGTTGCTCACCAATCCAAAACGGTTTCTCTTCGTCGAATCCGCCCATATCAGTAACTGTGTTGGTTACGGTTGACAATACCCTGTCTTCATCATAGAGAGTAACCTTTTCTCCATCAATGGTATATCCCATGCGCCTGAGCAGTTTCTTTTGCACATCATACGGATTGACCTCGGTCTTAATGTATGCCTTCCCGTCGTCTTGGAAGCGTATCTGATAGAGCCATTCCACACGAACTCCCGTTCCTGACATAGCGACGGCTGTAAGCCACAAATCGCCTGTCTTGGCATTATACCTTGCCTGTGGTTCACGAGAGTTGTGAATATTTAGGAAATTGGTTGTCACAGCACCTTTTGTCACCATTATGCCAAAGCCCTCGGATGGTGTCTGGTCAATCTCACCAATAGAGAACACGGCAATCCCTGTGGTAGAATCGCTCATGATTTCTTGTGAATGGAACTTAACGGCGTTGTCCATTGCCTTCTTCACATTGGCAGGGACTGAGTCAGGTTGCATAGGCTGCTCCAAGACACCAGCCATCGGCATTGTTGTGACACTTGTAATCGTACATCCTGCCATAATAAGGCAAATGGCAAGAAACGGGATGAATGCATTAAAAATAATCTTTCTCATAATATATATATGTGGTTTGCAAAATTAAAAGCCGAAGACAAAATTACGGATTTTTTCCGTATTATGCGTATATTTTGCAAATTTTATTAGGCATTTGCAGTAAAAAATCTCTTCAAGAGTAGGAAAAAGCGGAAAAAAAGCATTACAGGCACATTATAAGGGCATCGATATTTTCATGCACACAAAAAAAAGTCGAAAAGTTTTGGAATTATGAAAAGGCATTAGTAATTTTGCAGTCGGAAACCAGATTAATACATACGACTATGAGCAAAGACAACAACAATAGCCAACTGACGGATTACGAGAAATACTGTCAGATGATGGCACAGCAACAGGAAGAGGACATGGACGAACTGATTTCCGGTGACATGAGTGAAGAAGCGCCGGAGGGAGTGTTCGTGAGGGGGCATTAGTTTTTTGGGTTAGAGGTTAGTGGGATAAAACTAAAGAGCATTAAACTTTAGACCTTAGTCCAGACTTTTAATATAAAAAGGAATGAACAATCAGAAGAAAGATTCAATGGAATGGGAGGTGCTTGAAAGCGAGTACCTATATAAGAGACCGTGGTTGACTGCAAGACGTGAGCACGTAAAACTGCCTACAGGTGCGGAGATACAGGATTTCTACGTATTGGAATATCCTGAATTCTGCAACGTTATCGCCATAACAAAGGAAGGCAAGTTCCTCATGGAGAGGCAATACCGTCATGCACAGCATTTCACGGGCATTGAGATTCCTGCGGGATGCGTGGAGGAAGGTGAGGACCCGATGGAGGCTGCCAAAAGGGAGCTTTATGAAGAGACTGGCTATGCAGGTGGTGAATGGAGTAAGCTGATGACCATTAGTCCGAATGCCGGAGCATGTACAAACTATAGCCATACGTACATTGCCATGGGCGTTGAGCCTGTATCTACTCAGCATCTTGAGGAATCGGAGGATATCAAGATCGTGCTTCTCGACAAGGAGGAGGTCCTTCGTATGCTGAAGAATGACGAGTTCCATCAGGCAATGATGGCTGCGCCTCTGTGGAAGTATTTTGCCCTGTGGGGGGAGATTTGAGGTTAGAGGTTAGAGTTTAGGGTTTAGAGGTTAGAGATTAATGAAGATAGTTCTTGCATTTGATTCGTTCAAGGGTTGTATGACGGCAGAGGAGGCATGTCATACGGCTGCATTGGTAATTCATGAGGTTCTGCCACAGGCAGAGGTCGTGGAATGTCCATTGAGCGATGGAGGCGAGGGACTGGTGGATTGCGTGGAGAAGATGCTTAGCGTGAAGCGTGTGTATCTGAAAGCGCATGACCCACTTATGAACATCATAGATGCAAGTTATGTGATCTCTTCAGACGGCAAGACGGCATATATGGAAATGGCGGCTACAAGCGGTTTGACGCTCGTGCCACAGAACAAGCGTAATCCGATGCTGACAACCACGTATGGCGTGGGCGATATGATTATAGATGCTGCAAGACGCGGTTGCAAGGAAATAGTGATGGGTATCGGCGGAAGTGCTACGTGCGACGGAGGACGTGGCATGATAGAATGCGTAAAGGCTAACGGCTATACCCTCCCCTCTTCACTCCTTCCACATATCACCGTGGCTTCCGACGTCACCAATCCTCTTTACGGAGAACTCGGTGCAGCGTATGTATTCGCGCCACAGAAAGGAGCGACACCCGAGCAGGTGAAACTACTTGATGATAGACTTCAAGAGTTTGCGAAGGAGACGAAAACTTTAGGACTTGCCACCTTGGATTTAGCATTGTACCCGGGGGCAGGAGCAGCCGGAGGACTCGGATACGGTCTTATGGCATACCTTAAAGCGGAACTAAAATCAGGAATAGAGATAATACTGGATATCAGCACATTCGACGATGTAATCAATGGTGCATCGCTGATTATAACAGGCGAAGGGAAATCAGATATCCAGACTCTTATGGGCAAGGTCCCTCATGGTGTACTGAAACATAGTAAAGAACACGATATTCCAATATGGCTTATGTCTGGCGGCATAGAAAACGAAGACTTGCTCGCCCGTCACTTCGACGTGGTGAGGAGCATTAACGAAGGGGATGATCGTCCACTCGCCACCCTACTCCAACCAAACGTGGCGAAGGGAAATCTGGGAGAGACAGTTAAACAGTTATTGGGAAAATAAATTCCACTTGCGTTGGTATATTCGAAAAGTAAAGTGGAAATAAATTGAATCAGTAAATTAAATCCGAGAATTAAGGGGAAACGGATTTATCAAATTTATCTGACCACAGATATCCGAGATTGTACAGCCTCCTAAGCTCGGGGATTTAGAGAGGTTGAGCCTTTTTCTTTAATCATCATACTTATACTTAACAGGCATGACATTGAGACCGGGGTTCTTCTTCAGGTAAGCAGCCAGCGGACTCTTGATCCTTTTTAATCCCTTAGCAAGGCTGTTGGCGTTGAGACGTGCACCTTTCAGACTGGTATGGGTATGGTCGTGATTAAAATAGGACATGGCACGAGGCTTCATGCCGCAATACTTGTCCAACCAGTCGGCTGTTATATTATGAATATCCACAAACTCCACATTCTGCTCCTTCGCAATCTCACTACACCATTGTGGAATGTAGTCGTCGTTGCGACGCTCTATATAGCACTTGCCTTTTTTCTGTTTCACAGGATGGAACTTTCCATGCACCATTCCATCACCATCATCCCATTCATTACGAGGGGTGAAAGACAGGATAACAGGTATTGCCCCCTTTTCCTTGCAGTCGTCAATCATCTTACGAAGATACCAGCCAAATGAATATATAACCCTATACTTACCGCTACTTGCCATGCGATACACATTGGAAGTATCCTTGGCACATGCGATCTCACCACGTTCCTTCTGTTTGTCAATAGGACCTATATCATTATGCCCAAACTGTATAAGCACATAGTCACCCGGACGCAGGACAGAATAGACCTCCTGCCACAAGCCATCATGGTTATAGGTACGAAGAGAACGGCCTGCACGAGCAGCATTGATGAAAGTACATTTCTTCTCGTCGAATATGGTATAGCCCTGTGAGCCCCATCCCCACATACCGTCAGTTTCCTTATCCTTGTTTTTTCCCGTGGAATCGCCACACAAGAACACACGAGGTTTCTGTTTCTTTTCCTCTTCAGACTTTGTTTTCGGAATCACATAGCCGTTATCGTCGAAGTTATCAGGTTCCAATGACATGAGCTTAGCTTCAATGGAATCTGTTCTGTGGAGCATGTTCTTAATGAGATACGTCTTCAGAGCCTCAAGTCCGGCACGCTCAAACGCATCGTAGGAATCATCGAGTTCAAGATTCTCTATACCCTCTGCAGCAGACTCAGCATTAAGCAGGGCACCATAGGCAGACGTGTGAATCTTGTCAAGATAGAAATGGTAATCGACTTTCCACTGGCTGAATTTCTCCAACTTTGTGGCAGAGATGTCATTCAAGTCAACGACAGGCGCTTTCAGATCCTTACCCAACGCAAATATGGCAGGTGTGAAGGATGTGAGTTTACGTTGTATTCTGTTGGAGTCTTTCTCACGGTCATTTCGAGGTGTTAGGGTAAAGAGCACAGGAATACCGCCCTGTACACGTGTTTCATTGACAAACCTACGGATATAACCTCCAAAAGTATATACGGTATCTTGAGAACGAGTAACCTTGTTAAAGCACACTATACTGTCATGAGCCAAACTCAACTTGCCGTCAGGACGATAACTTGAGCGTGCCCTGATACTGTCAATAGGCCCGTTGTCATTGTGCCCGAGCTCGAGGAATACGAAATCGCCCTTCCTCACGCCACTGAGAGTGCGTTTCCACAGAGAAGGGTTCTTATAGAAAGTGCGCGGACTTGTCCCACCAAGAGCATGATTCTCAACAGTTACCTTATCTGCATCATAAAATCTGTGTTCGACATATCCCCAACCCAGTTGTCCGTTACTGCCGTTCCCAAGTGTACCGGTACGCATGGTGGAATTGCCGACAAGGAATATCACCGGATTATTACCCTTACGGGTAGAACCCGGGACTGGTCGAGCCTCATTGGCAATGTCTATCGAATCCTCTGTCACATCGTGTACGCCATTAATATCACGCCAGATGCCATCATTAGGACTTGTCTGTCCGAATGATACAAGAGGCAGCAACAGAAATAAAGTGCAATATACGATGTGTGATTTATAATTCTGCATTACGTAGCTGTTAGTTCTTTTCTTTCCTCACATATTGTCCTTTTCCAAAAGTAAACCATCCCCATGAGATGGCATTTTCAGGACAATGATGCAGGCAGGAATAGCATGTCATGCATCTGCCATTATGAAGCCAAACAGGAGTCTTATCGGCATCCCGACACTCTATATCACCAACAGGACACAGACTCGCACATTTCCCGCAACCTATACATTTCTGCCTGTCCACGGAAAAATGCTTGTCGGTAACGAGGTGATTGTGGAAGAAACCACCAAGGAAACCGCTGTAGAAACCCGGGAATGCGCCCTTGTCAAGATGCTCTCCTCCACGGCTCTCGCTAATCCATTCAGAGAACTTATCAAGCCTTATGGTTGCATTTCTGATTTTCTCTGCTTCACGGAGAGTCTTATCGAGATACATGAACGGGAGTCCGATATAGCTCTCAGGCATGATAATGGAATATGAAGCATTGAGATGCAAGTTAACATCCCTCAGATGTCCGGCAAGGAGCGTCATTATCTCTCCAGCACTATCGCCACAAGTACAGAGAGCGTATGTATAGGTGCTCTCATGGTAATGCACCAGTTTAAGGTGTGAGATAAACTCACGCACGATGCTCGGCACACGCCATCCATGTACGGGGAAGACGAATCCCACCTTCTCACCAGCCTTGAGGGTAAACTCGCATGAGGCATCGTTGTGTAACACATCCACAATGGAGATGGCTTTGTCACACGTCTTGGCAGCAAGCTTTTGTGCCGCCCATTTACTGTTGCCTGTTGATGAGAAATAGAATATCATGGCCTTTATTCTTTAATCTTTCCACTTTCTACTTTACTCTTTAACTTTACTCTTCCTCGTTTCCTTTTGTCTTTAGGATAATTGAAGTAGCTCCTATGGTAAAGAGTGTGTCGTTCCCAATAACCCTTCGTTCACGATCACCAAGAATCTCGTTGTCAACGAAAGTGCCTGTATAGCTCGGACCGTCGCGAAGCACGTATTTCAGGTTGCCGTGCTTGTCACGGCTCACGTTGATGATGCAATGGTTCATATCAATCGAAGGGTCGTTGGTCTCAATAGGCGTGTTGCATTTCGAGCCCTTCATATACCTGCCGATGATATTATCCCCCATCTTCAACGGGAGGACCTGCTTATAGTGGAAAACGTTCTCTATCACGATGATAGCACCGCATCCCTCATCTGTTTCTTCTGCTGTAGGATTCTCTTCTTTCTGCTGTTTCCTAAGTTTTGACACACCTATTCGTATGCCAAATTCCTTGCCACAAGAGTCACACTGGAATACCAGTGACTGACCATCGGTGTATTTCGTTTCGTCGAATGTGATATAGTTGTCACACTTGGGGCATCTTACTCGTTTCATGTGTTTTCAGTTTCTAATCCATTGTCTCCATCACCCAGGCATCCTTGAACTCCGATGACATTTCCCTGAGCTCGTGAACTCCATTCATAGCCTCACTCTCGGAAGAATACTTTCCGCAGATGACCTTGCTACCGTTGCTTGCAGCAATGACTCTTGCATCCTTCACACCTTTCTTTATAAGTAACGAAACATATTTCTCAGCATTAGCCTTGGTGACACGGCTTGCAAGGACGATGACGAATGTAGGCTTGCTCTCTTCAACTTGGCTTACAGTCTCAGAAACCTTGCTATTGGCTGCATCAGCAACAACTTTGTTCTCTGCCTCTGTACGGTCAATACGAACCGCAGCACCGTTGATTACCTTTATTGCTCCAAGTTCCTCAGGAGTCGTGGTCTGAGCCTTTGGCATCACCTTGGTCAAAAGGCCTGTGTCAATAGAGCCCTTCTGAAGTCCGTCGAAGTAATTATACCCGCCAAATGGAAGGATTGCAAAGACCACAACAAAAAGTACTACGGCTACCGTCGCTATCTTCTTTAGGGTTGAGACCTTGATTGTGACGACATCATCCTCGTAATCCTCATATTCCCTCTCGACCTCCTGCTGCTCCTGCTGCAATTCAACAACAACAGTCTTCACAGGCTCTTCCTCTTCAGGTTTCTGTGCCTCTGGAGCTGCCACCGTAGAAATTGTCTCTTCCTGCTTTTCCGGGAGTTTACAGAGTTTGTTGCACTCAAATGACGAAAGAGCATACAACTCAGGAGTTAGAATACCCGCAGAACAAGGTTCAAACTCAAGATTACCCTCGTCGTTGGTCAGAATGACGCCAATATCAGGAAGCTCAAAGAAGCCCTGATTGTTGATCAACTGACGCATCTCCGACACCTCAATCTCTATACGTTTGATAGCATCAGGAAAACTGATATCGTATGCCTCTACGTAAGAAAGGGCAAGGAGAGAATCGTTTATATGAAGTTTAGGATTGAATCCAAGGGTACGGCTTGGTGGCAAGAACAGTCTCTCCTCCTCATCATATACGGCATCCACATGATGAGCCATGAACCCACCAAAGCCAGGAACAATGACACAATCATTGTTTAGGAGGAGAATTTCGATATGTTTTGCCAGTTCTACCATTGGAGTTGCAAAGATAGAAATTTTTCCCGAAAAAAACAAATATTTGGGGAATAAAACCAAGAAATATTTTTTTCCCGAAAAAAACTCGCAAAACATTTTTCCTTTCAGAATCTTTTTATTATATTTGCAGCCACAATATGAAAAAAATACAAACTTTTATTATAGGAATTTCCGTCATAGCCTTTATGGCAAGCTGTGGAAACACTCCAGAGAAAAACAACACTCCTGCCGAAGACCTTGAGGCGAAGAAAACTATACAGGGCATTTGGGTAGATGAACTGGAAGGAGATTGTGTCTTTAGGGCAAAAGGAGACACCATATTCTATACCGATTCTCTAAGTGAGCCTGTGAAGTTCCACATCTGCGCTGATACTCTTTACCTTGAAAGTTCACACCCAGCCAAGTATCATCTCAACAAGCTCTCCGACCATGTACTTCGTTTCGTAAACAATGACGGCGATGAGGTTTCCCTTGTCAAATCCGAAGACAAGAGCCTCTTGAAACTGTTTGAGAAGATCAAGAAGTCAATAGACCATATCAATCAGGGAGAGCTTATCAAGCGTGACTCCATAATGTCGGTTGGCAACAAGCGTTTCCACGCATACGTTCAGGTGAACCCTACAACATATAAGGTATATCATCCTACCGTCAATGATGATGGCGTATCGGTAGATCACGCCTATTATGACAACATCGTACACATAGCCCTGTACGACGGTGCAAGGAAGATAATAAACCGCGACTATCGCAAGAAGGATTTTTCAGCATACGTTCCAAAGGAATACATAGACCATTGTATCCTTTCTGATATTGTCATAGAGAAGGCTACCGCTGACGAGGTTACATTTGTTGCCATTCTCAGCACCCCCGACACCTATACATCATATCAGATAAACATCGTGGTGAACAACACCGACGGCACGGTTAAAATGAGTGTATAGCGTGCATAAGGTATATAACCATAAGGAAATTGCAGCAAGGATAAAGACGATGATTTGTGACAATCATCTTTTTCGTGACATACACCTGTCACGAGAAACCCTTGCCAAAGAATTGGAGATATCCCCAGCAAGGGTATCTACTATTTTTCAGGAAGAGATTGGCACATCATTCTACGATTTTGTAAACAGACAACGTACCTACCACGCACGACGCCTTCTGAAATCTACCGTACACAAGAACGACACCCTTGAGGACATAGCCTTACAGTCTGGTTTCAGTAACCGCATGACCATGCACCGTATGTATCTCAAGGTATATGGAATAACTCCTGGAGACGAGCGCAAAAAACAACAAACGAGAAAATGAACAATAACTTCCAATATCAAGGCGAGCGTTTCGCCGATATTCAGATGCTTCGTTACCGACTACCCGGTTTCGAGGCATTGTCGTTAAATCAAAAACTGTACATCTACTATCTCTCCGAGGCTACACTCTGGGGAAGGGACATCACCTTCGACCAGTTCGGCAAGTACAACCTTCTTATCCGAAGCACTCTTGAGAAAGTATATGTAGAAAGCATAAAGGGGAACTGCGAAGCTGATGAGCCTTTGGTGAATAAAGCGGAGAGTGGGAAGGATTCCGATTTCGACAAGTTCACGGAGTATCTGAAGCGTGTATGGTTCTCAAACGGCATATACCATCACTATGGCTGCGAGAAATTCAAACCAGAGTTTTCACAATCTTTCTTTGAGGATGTAGTCCGCAAAACTCTCGGAAAAGACGCAGAAGAAATACTAAAGCAAATCACTCCAATCATCTTCAATCCTAACATTTTACAAAAGCGGGTAAACAAGTCTGACAACGAAGATCTGATCAAGACATCTGCCTGCAACTACTACGAGAATGTATCGCAGCAGGAAGTGGAGGATTACTACTCTACCCTATCCGACAAGAATGATCCTGAGCCACCTTCATACGGTCTCAACTCTACCCTTATCAAGAAGCCCGACGGTTCACTTCATGAGGAAGTTTGGCGTATCGGAGGAAAGTATTCTGACATCATTGAGCATATCGTGGAGAATCTCAGCAAGGCTTCAGAATATGCTGAGAACGACCAGCAACGAAAGATTATCGCCTTGCTCATTGAATACTACAAGACAGGTGACCTCCGCCTCTTCGACCGCTATTCCATTGAGTGGCTAAAGGAACTTGAGGGTAATATCGACTTTATAAACGGATTTATAGAGGTGTATGGCGACCCTCTCGGCATAAAGGCATCATGGGAAGGAATCGTGGAATACAAGGACATAGAGGCTTGCCACCGTACTCAGACAATATGCCAGAATGCGCAATGGTTTGAAGACCATTCTCCTGTCGATCCCCGTTTCCGTAAGAAAGTAGTTAAGGGCGTGACCGCAAATGTAATCTGTGCAGCCATGCTCGGAGGTGACGAATACCCTTCCACAGCCATAGGAATAAACCTGCCAAATGCAGATTGGATTCGTGCTCAGTATGGTTCAAAGAGCATTACTATAAGCAACATCACCCATGCCTACAACGAGGCAGGAAAGGGCAATGGTTTCCTTGACGAGTTTGCAATAGACAAGGATGTCGTGGCTATGGTTCGTAAATACGGTGACCGTTGTGACGATCTACATACAGATCTTCACGAATGTCTAGGGCATGGTAGCGGACAGCTTCTTCCCGGCACAGATCCAAACGCTTTGAAGAATTACAGCAGCACTATAGAGGAAGCTCGCGCAGATCTTTTCGGTCTTTATTACATAGCAGATCCGAAGCTTGTAGAGCTTAATCTTCTTGATGATACAGAGGCATATAAGTCACAGTATTACACATACTTGATGAACGGACTTCTAACACAATGTGTCCGCATCAAACTTGGGGATAATATCGAGGAAGCACACATGCGGAATCGTGCGCTGATAGCAAACTGGACATACGCTCATGCAGATGGTGCCATAGAGCTTGTAAAACGGACAGAAGGCGATACGACAAAGACATATCTCAAAATCAATGACTATTCACGTCTTCGTGAACTCTTCGCCACTCTCCTAGCCGAAATCCAACGTATAAAGAGCGAGGGCGACCTTGAAGCTGCAAGAAATATAGTGGAGACCTATGGAGTGAAGCTAAACCCGGAACTCCACAAGGAGATTCTTGACCGCTATGAGCATCTGAACATAGCACCATACAAGGGATTCCTCAATCCGCGACTCACCCTCGTTAAAGAAGGTGACAATATCAAGGATGTCACCATTTCGTATGACGAGACGCTTGATGAGCAAATGCTGAGATATAGCAGAGAGTATAGTGTAAAGAGTAAAGTAGAAAGTAGAAAGTAGAAAGTAGAAAGTGAAAAGCAGAAAGAGTAAAGCAGAATGGACATGACAACAGAAGAAAAACTCAAGCATATAAAGCAGTCTTTCCGACTTCTGATGAATGGTGTAACGGCGCAATCGTTACGTGACAAGGGATTGGAATATCACCTCAACTGGGGAGCTAACCTGTTGCATCTCAAGGAGATGTCAGAATCTTACGGAAAAGATTTTGACCTTGCCATAGCACTATGGAAAGAGGGTATCCGTGAATGTAAGATTCTTGCAACTCTCATTATGCCAGCAGAGAAGTTTGAAAGTGACCTCGCAACCCTGTGGATAGAACAGGTACGTTCTCAAGAGATTGCCGAACTTCTCGTCATGAACCTTCTGCAATACGTAAACTATGCAAGCGACATGGCATTCCAGTTGCTTGCTGAACAGACTACACTCCCCCGACTTATAGGTTTCAATATTCTCGCACGTCTTTTCTCACGAAATATGTCACCAAACGAGCGAGACATAAACGAATTCATAGACCAGGCAATAACCGCCCTAAAAGACGAATCTTTGTCGCTCAGGCATGCTGCACTTAACAGCGTTCAACGTTTCGTCACATTGGGTGAAATGCATGAAACAATAGCAAGAGGTGCGCTAAAACCACTCGAAATGGACTATCTCGTGTAACTTTTCACGAGATTTTTCTTTTTTATAAAAAAAAATCATTACTTTTGCACCTTATTATATAACAAAAGTAAAACTAAAAAAAGAATAATAACAATAAAATACAAAAATGCTAACACTGAAACTTATAATTGAAGAGACCGAGCGTGTAATTGCTGGTCTTGAGAAGAAGAATTTCAAGGGTGCTCGTGAGGCCATCGACAACGTAATCGCCGTTGACAAGAAACGTCGCGAGGCTCAGCAGAAGATGGACAATCTTCTTGCAGAGCAGAAAAAAGCTGCCGGCAACATCGGCCGTCTTATGAAGGAAGGCAAGAAGGACGAGGCCGAAGAGGCAAAGAAGATCGTTGCTGCACTCAAGGACGAGTCAAAGGCTATGCAGGACGAGATGGAGGCAGCCGAGAAAGAGCTCACCGCCCTACTCTGCCAGATTCCTAACATTCCTTACGACGAGGTTCCTGAAGGCAACTGCGCCGAGGACAACTGGGTTGTAAAGTCAAACCTCAAGGAGTGTGTTATCGGTAAGGATACTGTAGGCAACTGGGATGCAAATCCTGTTGTTGAGACAGCCAAGCTTCCTCACTGGGAACTCGCAAAGAAGTACAACCTCATTGATTTCGACCTCGGTGTCAAGATTACAGGTGCAGGTTTCCCTGTATATATAGGTCTCGGTGCTCGTTTGCAGCGTGCCCTCATCAACTTCTTCCTTGACGAGGCTCGTGCTTCTGGCTATACAGAGATTATGCCTCCAACGGTAGTAAATGCAGCTTCAGGCTATGGCACAGGACAGCTTCCAGACAAGGAAGGTCAGATGTACCATTGTGAGATAGACGACCTCTACCTTATCCCAACCGCAGAGGTTCCTGTAACAAACATCTACCGTGACGTTATCCTCGACGAGAAGGATCTCCCAATAAAGAACTGTGCATACACACAGTGTTTCCGTCGTGAGGCTGGTTCTTATGGTAAGGACGTGCGCGGCCTTAACCGTCTGCATGAGTTCTCAAAGATTGAGATTGTGCGCATTGACAAGCCAGAGCATAGTGCAGAGTCACACAAGGAGATGCTTGCACATGTTGAGGGACTTCTCCAAAAGCTAGAACTTCCATACCGTATTCTTCGCCTCTGCGGTGGTGACGCTTCATTCACATCAGCTATCTGCTACGACTTCGAGGTTTATTCTGAGGCACAGAAGCGTTGGCTTGAGGTTTCTTCTGTTTCAAACTTCGATACATATCAGGCAAACCGTCTGAAATGCCGTTACCGTAATGCCGAGACAAAGAAGACAGAGCTATGCCATACTCTCAACGGTTCTGCCCTCGCTCTCCCACGTATTGTTGCATCTATCCTCGAGAACTTCCAGACAGAGGAAGGCATCCGCGTACCAAAGGTACTCGTTCCATATATGGGATGTGAGATAATTAAATAAGAATAAAAGTCAGAGGTTAGTGGTTAGAGACGAAGGTTTATGTTCTTTCCACTAACCTCTACCAAACAAATTCTAAACGCCAATAACTATTTAATAACCTATACAAAAACTTATGTCTTTCAAAATCGTATCAAAGAAACAATTCTCCGAGAAGGTATTCTGCATGGAGATTGAGGCTCCGCTGATTGCAAAGAGCCGCAAGCCAGGCAACTTCGTCATCGTGCGTGTTGACAAGCACTCAGAGCGTATGCCTCTCACCATTGCCGATGCTGATATCCAGCGTGGAACTATCACCCTCGTCATTCAGGAGGTGGGTATGTCATCAACAAAACTATGTCGTAAGGAGGTTGGTGACACAATAGAAGACCTCGTTGGTCCTCTCGGAAATCCTACACATATAGAGAACTTCGGTACTGTAATCTGCGCATGCGGTGGACTTGGAGCTGCTCCTATGCTACCAATCATCCGCGGTCTTAAAGCAGCAGGAAACCGCGTGCTCTCAGTTATCGCTGGCCGTACAGCAGAACTCGTTATCATGGAAGATGAGATTCGCGAGTCTTCTGATGAGGTTATCATCATGACCGATGACGGCTCAAAGGGCGAGAAGGGCGTAGTGACTATCGGTATTGAGAAATTCTGCCAGCAAGAGCACATCGACAAGGCATTTGCCATCGGTCCTCCTATCATGATGAAGTTCTCATGTCTCATGACACAGAAATACGGAATCTCTACTGATGTCAGCCTCAATACAATTATGGTTGACGGTACAGGTATGTGCGGTGCTTGCCGTCTCACAATTGGAGGAAAGACCAAGTTCGTGTGCATTGACGGTCCTGAGTTTGACGGTGCACTCGTTGACTGGGATGAGATGTTCAAGCGCATGAGTACCTTCAAACGTGCAGAGATGGAGGAGATGGAACACATCGAGGAGCACATCTATGAGGACGTGATGAACGGTATCAAGGAAACTACCGATGTAGTAATGGACAACGATCCGACAAACGATCCTATCGAGGTACTCACCGACCGCAACGCCCCTTGGCGCGAAGAACTTCGTAAGAGCATGAAGCCAAAGGAGCGTACTGCTATTGAGCGTGTTAAGATGCCAGAGCTTGATCCTGTATATCGTGCAACCACACGTCTTGAGGAAGTGAACAAGGGCTTGACAAAGGAAATGGCACTCACAGAGGCAAAACGTTGTCTTGACTGCGCTAAGCCTTCATGCGTAGAGGGCTGTCCAGTAAACATCAACATCCCTTCATTCATCAAGAACATTGAGCGCGGACAGTTCCTTGCAGCAGCAAAGGTTCTCAAGAACACCTCTGCCCTACCTGCCGTATGCGGTCGCGTTTGCCCACAGGAGAAGCAATGTGAGTCAAAGTGTATTCATCTGAAGATGAACGAACCTGCCGTAGCCATCGGATATCTCGAGCGTTTCGCAGCCGACTATGAGCGTCAGAGCGGTAATATATCCCTCCCTGACATCGCACCTTCAAACGGTATCAAGGTTGCCGTTGTAGGTTCTGGTCCTGCAGGTCTCTCTTTCGCAGGTGATATGATCAAGAAGGGCTATGACGTCTATGTATTCGAGGCACTTCATGAGATTGGAGGTGTGCTCAAGTATGGTATTCCAGAATTCCGTCTGCCAAACGCTATCGTTGACGTGGAGATAGAGAACCTCCGCAAGATGGGTGTTCATTTCCTTACTGATGTCATTGTGGGTAAGTCTATCTCTGTTGACGAACTCGAGGCACAGGGCTTCAAGGGAATCTTCGTAGCATCAGGTGCGGGATTACCTAATTTCATGAACATTCCAGGCGAGAACCTCATCAACATAATGTCATCAAATGAGTATCTCACACGTGTGAACCTCATGGATGCAGCCAATCCAAAGACCGACACACCTATCAACCTTGGTAAGAACGTACTCGTAGTAGGCGGCGGTAACACGGCTATGGACTCATGCCGCACGGCAAAGCGCCTTGGTGCAAACGTAACACTCGTATATCGTCGTTCTGATACAGAACTGCCTGCTCGTGCTGAGGAGGTTAAGCACGCAAAGGAAGAGGGTATCGAGTTCAAGACTCTCCACAACCCTGTCGAATATATTGCAGACGAAAATGGTGCTGTGAAGCAGGCCGTACTCGCAATAATGGAACTTGGCGAACCTGATGAGTCTGGACGTCGCTCACCTGTTGATACAGGAAAGCGCATCACCATCGATGTTGATCAGGTAGTAGTGGCAGTAGGTGTAAGTCCGAACCCACTCGTACCAAAGTCAATCGAAGGACTTGAGCTTGGTCGCAAGAATACTATTGCAGTAAGCGAAACCATGCAGTCATCACGCCCTACCATCTATGCCGGTGGTGACATCGTACGTGGTGGTGCAACCGTAATCCTTGCAATGGGTGACGGTCGTCGTGCTGCTGCAAATATGCACGAACAATTGTCAGGAAAATAACAAAACGGTCTCTCCCCCCACCCTCCCACGTAGGGAGGGAGCCGATTCGGGACTGGCTGTTGAAAAATTCTAATCAATATTAGCTCTCTCCGTCCGCCTTCCAGATCCCTCCCTACAGGGAAAGGCGGGAGGAGAGGCCAATTTTTTATAATGAACTCAATTTACACAATCTTACTGCTCGTACTAAGCAATATCTTCATGACATTTGCTTGGTACGGGCATCTTAAATTACAGCAGACAGGCGTATCATCCAACTGGCCATTGATAGCCACAATAGCTTTCTCATGGGGCATAGCATTCTTTGAATACTGCTGTCAGGTACCTGCCAACCGCATAGGATTCATTGAGAACGGCGGTCCTTTCAACCTTGTTCAGCTGAAGGTAATACAGGAAGTTATCAGCCTAATTGTATTCACAATAATAGCCCAGTGCATGTTTACCGGCCAGTCATTACATTGGAATCACCTCGTTGCTTTCCTATGTCTGATAGCAGCCGTATATTTCGTATTCATGAAATAGATATATGAATAGACATCTGATGCATATCTACCTCATCATCACGTTTTTGTGCGTTTTCCTTGGTTTCGAACATGGAGTCAATGCGCAGAGTCGTATAGATAATCAAAGACCAAAGAGCGAGCATCAGATAAAGCAAAGCGATAACTGCCTTAATACCACAGCAGAAGAGTCACAGAGCCCTGTCGAAGTGGCCTTTCGCTCGACACAAATGTCAACGCGTTGTATCTTCACGCCCAACCTGCCTTTTACCTACACATGGCGGAAGACCAAACAATCACTTTGGAAGTTGGGCATCAACAAAAGTTTTCACCCCTTTTAATATTACCCTTTTACAACCGTACCTAAAGTTTTACAGGCTCTATGCGGTTGTTGCCTCTCCGCGCCTTCGTTATATCATCGCGCAGAGAAGGCTTCTTTGTTAGCGATACTTGCACCACAATATATAAAAGAAGCCCCAACCTATTGGGAATAATAGTATCATTAACAAAGAATAAATAAATGACAAATATAAAGAATTTGCAGATGTGGAACACCATCTGCTCTGATGCTCGTATCAGCATCAGCAAGTCCTTGTTCGGACTACACACCACAGTAATTTATACCCCAACGAACAGCATCATTGATGCACACACCATCGAATTGTCGCCTGTTGATGGCAAGCACATGAAGATTATCTTTGACACACATAGTGAAAACCTCGCCCAAGCCATTGATGACTTTACCCCGAAGCATGTGGCAAATGGCAACTATATGGCAGAGCTATTAATCTCACGCGATAGAAACTTTCTGGTTGTACAACTACTACAGTTCATCAGCATGAGTTACGAGCCTGTGACCGATGTTCTCATATTCGAAGGTGATAAGGCTCACACTGTCGCCCAAATGTTCTAAACAGAAATTTCACATTCCATAATTAACGAACAAAGGCTCGCAATCGCGAGCCTTTGCTTTGTTTGTATATTATAGGAAATTACAATTTCAACTCCTTGATAATGCTTGAAATCTTCTGCAATGTCGTAACACGAGTTGGAACGAGAGGTAGACGGAGCTGATTCTTGATGAAGCCCATCTCGGTAAGAAGAGCCTTGACACCAGCAGGATTACCATCGACAAAGAGAAGTGAATAGAGGTCGGTGAACTTATGGTGAATCTTCTGAGCTGCCTCAAACTCGCCATTGAACTCAAGGCGAATCATACGAGAGAATTCCTTAGGAAGCGCATTACCAATAACAGAGATGACACCAACAGCACCACAGGCAATCATTGGGAAGGTAAGGGCATCGTCACCGCTGATAACCTCAAAATCGTTTGGTTTGTACTTGATAATCTCGTCAACCTGCTCAAGTGAACCAGAAGCCTCCTTGATTGCAACAATGTTCTTGCAGTCTCTTGCAAGGCGACAAGTTGTCTCTGCCTTGAGGTTGATACCTGTACGACCAGGAACATTATACAATACTACAGGAAGTTCAGTTGCAGCAGCAATAGCCTTAAAGTGCTGATAGAGACCTTCCTGAGATGGCTTGTTGTAGTAAGGACATACAGACAAGATACCGTCAATGCCAGAGAAATCGCCATTCTTAAGCTCTTCAACAACGGCTGCAGTATTATTGCCTCCGCAGCCCATAAGGATAGGTACACGACCATCCACCTGTCTGACGATAGCACTCTTTATCTGTGCCTTCTCAGCGAGAGAAAGACATGGTGTCTCACCAGTAGTTGCAAGGATACAGAAGAAATCAGCACCGTTATCCAACTGATAGTCGATAAGGCGCGTGAGCGACTCATAGTCAACGGCTCCGTCTTCTGTAAAAGGTGTGATGAGTGCGATACCAAGACCGCGGAAAATATTATTCATTTTGTTTGATTTTACTTACCTAAATTACAATTTGTGATGCTTCCTCGCACGAAGAAAATAGGGATTATCACTTGAAAAGTGGTGCCCGTTTTGAATTTTCGAGTGCAAAGTTAGCATTTTTTCTTTATATTCGTGCATAAAACGCTAATTATTTTTGCATTCGAAACAATTTTCTACTTTTCCACTTTACTCTTTCCACTTTACCCTTTCTACTTATACATGCTTCCCAACCAAAGGAAGACAAGTCCGAGAAGGACGAGGAAGAGATCCAAGAACTTTGACTTAAGATTCTTCTCATGGAACATCACAGCACCGAAGAGGAAACTGACAATGACACTTGCCCTACGCACCATACTGACAATGGAAATCATCGCTCCATCTATGCTAAGTGCATAAAAGTACACGAAATCGGCAACCGAGAGGAATACGCTTACGAGAATTATTGACCAAGACCAATGGAACGGTGTAGTCTTCTTGTGGGTAGGCCACCATAGGATCATCACCATAGCACCCATGATAAAGCATTGATAGATATTGTACCACGACTGCACATCCATCTTATTAAGCCCTACTCCACCGTTTGATATAGGAGCCATGAGATATTTGTCGTAAAGTCCGCTTATAGCCCCGAATATGGCAGCTCCAACGATAGCGAATATCCACTTATTATGCTTGAAATCAATACCTTCCTTCTTACTAGTACGGCTCAGCATAATATAGCTGACAACAGCCAAAGCAACACCAATCCATTGATATACATTCAGTCTTTCACCAAAAATCAGCAAGGCACCAACAAGCACGAGAATAGGACGAGAGGCATTGATAGGACCATAGATTGTGAGTGGTATATGCTTCATTCCGAAATATGCGAGGAGCCAAGAGGCAAGTACGATAAGACTCTTCATCAATATGTATTTATGCACCTCCCACCCCACTACGGGTACATAGAACATACTGCCGTCGAGACATGTTCCGTAGGCACTCAGGAGAATGAACGGAAGGAATATCAGCGAACAGAAGAAAGTGTTGAGGAAAAGTACCGGAAGCACCGCATTACCATTGAGTGCCTGTTTCTTGAATACATCATAGAATCCGAGCAATGCTGCGGATGTAAAAGCCAATAATAGCCAAACCATTATTTATATTTACGATTAAAAATTAACAATTAAAATGCCTTTCGAAACAAAGGCTGTTATCCTAATACTTTATATCAACGAGGAAAAGTGCATTTCCAGGCATACTCTCGCCTGCCTGAGTGCGTTTCTTCCCCTCTATCACGAGTCTAAACTCGTTAATTGTCATCCTGCCACGACCAACTTCAACAAGCGTACCGACAATGGCTCTAACCATGTTTCTCAAAAATCGGTTTGCACTTATAACGAACACCCAACAGCCATCCCCCAGATCTTTCCATTCTGCTTCCGTAACCTTGCAAAGAGTGGTCTTTACATCTGTGTGAGATTTGCAAAAACAAGCAAAATCCTCGTATTCAAGCAACACTTTAGCCGCTTCGTTCATCTTATTGAAATCCAAGCTGAAATGGCATTCATACGAATAGTGACGTTTGAACGGATTCTTATGCGTATGAACGAAGTAGTTATAGGTTCTCAAAGTAGCAGAGAATCGGGCATGAAGTTCGTCGTCAACCTGTTCTATTTTATGAATTGAGATATCCGGTGGAAGCATACGATTAACCTTATAGCAAAGCTGCTGACAATCCAATGCGTCTCCGTTGCAAAGCCCATTTGGAATGGACACTTCCGGCATATCAAAATGAGCTACCATCATACTTGCGTGGACACCAGCATCCGTTCTTCCAGCACCAACGATATCTGTCGGGATTCGAAGAATGGTGCTAAGGCAACGCTCAATCTCACCCTCCACGGAAATACCGTTTGGTTGGATTTGCCACCCGTGAAAACGAGTTCCATCGTATGATAAATAAACAAAATACCTCATTTGGCCTGCAAAATTACAAAAAAAACGCAAAACTTTTTCAAAAGTCACCATTTTTTTGTACCTTTGCACGTCAATTTATGACTTTTCGCAATTAAGGCGAATACAAAGTTAAGAATACAATAAAAACAAACATAGAAAATATCAAATGAACATTTCTTACAAATGGCTTAAGGAATATGTCGATTTCGACCTTTCTGCAGAGGAAGTGGCAGCAGCCCTCACAAGCACAGGTCTTGAGGTTGACTCCCTTGAGGAGGTTCAGGCAATCAAAGGTGGATTGCAGGGACTTTATGTAGGTGAGGTTCTCACTTGTGAGCCCCACCCTGATTCTGACCACATGCACGTCACAACCGTTGACCTCGGTAAGGGCGAGCCTTCACAGATTGTATGCGGTGCTCCTAACGTGGCAGCCGGACAGAAGGTCATCGTTGCCGACCTCGGTTGCAAGCTCTACGACGGCGACAAGGAATTTGTTATAAAGAAGTCAAAGCTTCGCGGTGTCGAGAGCAACGGTATGATATGCGCAGAGGACGAAATCGGCATCGGAACAAGCCACGACGGTATCATCGTTCTTCCTGCAGATGCAAAAGTAGGAACTCCTGCAGCAGAATACTACAACCTTAAGAGCGACTGGCTCATCGAGGTTGACATCACAGCAAACCGTGCAGATGCCCTTTCTCACTATGGCGTAGCACGCGATTTGTATGCATGGCTAAAGCGTAACGGCTACCAGACAAGTCTCCATCGTCCAAATTGTGACGAGTTCAAAGTTGACAACGAGTCTCTTCCTATCGAGGTTGAGATACAGAATACAGAAGCCTGCAAGCGCTATGCTTGCGTAAGCATAACCGGATGTGAGGTAAAGGAGTCACCTGAGTGGCTCAAGGAAAAGCTCACTGTAATCGGTCTTCGTCCAATCAACAACATCGTTGATATCACCAACTACATAATGATGGCTTACGGCCAGCCTCTCCACTGCTTCGACGCTGATATGGTGAAGGGCAACAAGATCATTGTCAAGGACAATAACGCAGGTCAGCCATTCGTTACCCTCGACGGCGTTGAGCATACTCTCGGTGAGCACGACCTTGCCATCTGCAACGCAGAAGAGCCAATGTGTATTGCCGGTGTATTCGGTGGTAAGGGTTCCGGTACATACGAGACAACAAAGAATGTGGTTCTGGAGTCTGCCTACTTCCACCCAACATGGATTCGTAAGTCAGCTCGCCGTCACGGTCTCTCTACAGATGCAAGTTTCCGTTTCGAGCGTGGCATTGATCCTAACGGCACTATCTACGCACTCAAGCAGGCAGCTATTCTCTGTCAGCAGTTGGCTGGCGGTAAGGTTAGCATGCAGATTCGCGACGAGTACCCTACCCCAATCGCTAATCCGCAGATACGTCTCGACTACTCTTACGTTAACGACCTTATCGGTAAGGAGATTGGCAACGACATCATCAAGTCAATCCTCACTTCTCTCGACATCGAGATCAACAAGGAGGATGCTGAAGGACTTGACATCACAGTTCCTGCTTTCCGTGTTGACGTACAGCGCCCATGCGATGTTGTAGAGGATATTCTCCGTATCTATGGCTATAATAATGTAGAGATTCCGACTCAGCTGAAGTCTTCTCTCGTTATCAAGGACTTCGAGGATCAGCGTCACAAGATGGCTAACCTCGTAGCAGAGCAGCTTGTAGGTGCTGGTTTCAACGAGATTCTTAACAACTCGCTCACCAAGGGGGCTTACTACACAGAACTCAAGTCTTACCCAGAGGACAAGTGCGTGAAGATCTTCAACCCTCTGAGCTCCGACCTTAACGTAATGCGTCAGACATTGCTCTTCGGTGGTCTTGAGTCAATCATGCGTAACGCAAACCGCAAGAATCCTAATCTCCGTTTCTTCGAGTTCGGTAACTGCTACGAGCATGACGAGGAAAAGCGCGACAACGAGAATCCTATGAAGGCTTATAAGGAAGAGAACCACCTCGGCCTCTGGCTTACAGGTAAGCGCGTTGAGGGTTCCTGGATTCACGCTGACGAGGACACAAGTTTCTACGAGCTCAAGGCATTCGTCGACAACATTCTTCGTCGTATAGGCATGCCACAGGGTATGCTCGTTACGGAAAAGACCACAAACGACATCTTCTCTACCGGTCTCACTCTCAAGAACCGTGGCGGCAAGGTGTTCGTTGAAATGGGTATCGTAAGCAAGAAGATTCAGCACAAGGCCGACATTGAGCATAAGGTTTATTTCGCAGATATCAACTGGACTCTCGTTACAAAGGCTGTGAAGAATGGTACTGTTGATTTCAAGGAAATAAGCAAGTTCCCTGCTGTTAGCCGTGACCTCGCCCTTCTTATCGACAAGAACATTGAGTTTGCCCAGATTGAGCAGATTGCACGTCAGTCAGAGAAGAAGCTCCTCAAGAATGTTGAGCTCTTCGACGTGTATGAAGGCAAGAACCTCCCAGAGGGCAAGAAGTCATACGCTGTGAACTTCATCCTTCAGGATACAGAGAAGACAATGGGCGACAAGCAGATCGAGGCTGTGATGAATAAAATCATTACAAACATCAAGAAGCAGCTTGGGGCAGAGCTTCGTTAATACCTTTATTATTTAAGACAAAAGCATTAACAACAAAATAACAAAATAATTTTATAAAAACTCATGGGAAGAGCATTTGAATACCGTAAGGCTACCAAGTTGAAGCGTTGGGGCCACATGGCAAAGACATTCACACGTCTGGGCAAGCAGATCGCAATCGCAGTACAGAGCGGTGGTCCTGAACCAGAAAACAACCCTACACTCCGTTCTATCATCGCTACATGTAAGCGTGAGAACATGCCAAAGGATAACATCGAGCGTGCTATCAAGAACGCACTCGGCAAGGACAAGAGCGCATACAAAGAGGTTACATACGAAGGATATGGCCCTCACGGTATCGCTGTATTCGTTGATACCCTTACCGACAACACAACACGTACCGTAGCAGATGTTCGTTCTATCTTCAATAAGTTCGGCGGCAACCTCGGCACAACAGGCTCACTCGCATTCCTCTTCGACCACAAGTGCGTTTTCACTTTCAAGAAGAAGGACGGCGTTGATATGGACGACCTCATCCTTGAGCTTATCGACTTCAACGTTGACGACGAGTATGATGAGAACTACGACGAGGATAAGGACGAGACAACCATCACCATCTACGGCGATCCTAAGTCATACGCTCAGATACAGAAATATCTTGAAGAGCAGGGCTTCGAGGAAATCGGTGGTGAGTTCACCTACATCCCTAATGACATCAAGGACGTTGACGACGAGCAGCGCGCTACTATCGACAAGATGGTTGAGAAGCTCGAAGAGTTCGACGACGTTCAGAACGTATATACCAACATGAAGCCTGAAGGCGCAGAAGAGTAATGAAAGAACTCGTTTACGAAACACAAGGCACATGTGCAAAGGCAATTCGTGTCCTCCTTAATGACAATAACGTCATTGAGGAGGTACGATTCTTTGGCGGATGCAACGGAAACACCAACGGTATCTGTTCCCTGATCAAGGGAATGAAGGCAGAAGATGTGATAAATCGTCTGCAAGGAATACAATGCGGCAACAAGGGCACAAGTTGTCCGGATCAGTTAAGCAAGGCATTAAAACAGATGACTTCAGGTGCCACAAATTGACATAAGTCAATCATCCGAAAACTGTCAGTCAATTTTATTCTGAAATATTTTGGATTCTCAGAAATAATGCCTACCTTTGCACCCGCAAATCAGAAATAACTGAAGAATTGGTTCGTTAGCTCAACTGAATAGAGCATCTGACTACGGATCAGAAGGTTGCAGGTTTGAATCCTGCACGAATCACTTTCAAAGGTTATGATTTCGAGATTTTGCACAATTGGTTCGTTAGCTCAACTGAATAGAGCATCTGACTACGGATCAGAAGGTTGCAGGTTTGAATCCTGCACGAATCACAAAAGCCAACCCGATAAAGGTTGGCTTTTTTTCATGCTATCAAACAACGCACTTGTACTTGATTTCCACAGAAAGAAATGATCAAGAATTTTATTTATGTAAATTTCGTGCCAATATTTTGGAGAAATCAGATTTTATGCGTATTTTTGCACACAGTTAGAAGTAACAACAAAATAATAACTCTTAAAATAAAAATAATAAGAAACAGAAAGTACATTTTAGAATAAACTCAGATGAGCGGTAACGTTCCCCATGCTGATGTTTGTCTCAGACATCATCAGCAAGAATTAATAAATCAATTTTACTAATCTATGGGTGAGCAACTACCGATTCTCGACATAAATATTACATAGAGCTTTTAGCTCTTGTTCTCTATCCCTTGAAGACGGCCAATTTTCAAAACAACGAGAACAAGTAAGCGAAAAGTTCCGTGTCCGCATAGGGCATGGGCTTTTCCGTAAACTTGTCAGTTGTGAAGGTTGCTTGGCCGTGACCTAAGGGATAGGACGAGGACAATCGGAAAGTCTGCGCCCTATTTCATTTATTTCCATTATGAAAAAACACATACTATTTATTTTGTTAAGCATATTCTCTTTGGAGTCAATTCATGCGGAGATTGAATGGACTCTGTCTGATGATGGCACTTTGACTATATCAGGAACGGATATGCCCAACTACTATTATCGCGGACCTTGGGATAATGAACAAGACAATATAAAGAAAGTCATAATTGAAAAGGGAGTTACCAACATTGGAGATCATGCTTTCTACGGTTTCCCGTTCTTAACTTCTGTCAGCATTCCAAACACAGTAACGACGATTGGAGATCATGCATTCCGAAATTGCCCTTCTCTGTCTTCTGTCAGTATTGGTAATTCGGTGACAAGCATTGGTGATGATGCATTTAATGGTTGCTCTTCCCTAACATCTATTAGCATCCCCAACTCTGTTGTAAGCATTGGAAATGCAGCCTTCATCAGTTGTACTTCTCTGACTTACATCAACATTCCTAATTCTGTTACGAGTATTGGAAATTATGCTTTCCGTTACTGCTCTTCTCTAACAACAGCTAATATTCCCAACTCTGTGACAGCTATTGCATATTGTGCTTTCGATGGTTGCTCATCATTAACTACAATAAATCTTCCGAACTCTGTGACGAGTATTGGAGATTATGCTTTTCATAACTGTATCTCCCTAACTTCTATTAGCATACCCTACCATGTGACGAGCATTGGAAAATGGGCATTTTATGGTTGTAAAACATTATCAAAACTTACATGCAATGCACTTATCCCCCCATATGTAGGAAAAGAGGTCTTTCATGGCACAAAGTGTGAGTCTGGGGTTTTATATGTACCTGCATCTGCGGTTGATTCATATAAGACTACTGGTATATGGAGGAACTGGAAAAATATACAGTCAATAGAAAATTCTTATATTGTTATACTTGATCATAATGGTGGAAAAGGTGAAACTGAACATATAACAGCTTTTTATGACGAACCAATGCCAGAAAACATTGGATTGGAGATACCAACAAGAACAGGATATAAGTTTACAGGCTATTCTATAAATGAAATATTCTATTATGATGAAAACCTAAAGAGTGTGCACAATTTTGACCAGAGAAAAGATCTTACTCTGTATGCAAACTGGAAAGCTCGTAATACAATGGTAATTCTTGATTCACAAGGTGGTAATGGTGGTACGCCACAAGTTACTGCTATATACGAAAAAACAATGCCTATAGGTGACAATATCACCCCTCCAACAAGAGCAGGATATATATTTGATGGGTATTATAGTAGTATAGACGGCAAAGGTACTAAATACTATAATGCAGATATGACTAGTGACTGTTATTGGTATATAGATACTGAAAAAAGTACGATATATGCAAATTGGATTGTAATACCAGTAACAGACATTACAATTAGCGATGTAATACTTTCTTTATGGGCAGATGAAACAAAATCCCTTACTGCAACGGCAACACCTTCGACTGCAAACAATACAGCAGTTGAATGGTCTTCTTCTGATAATAACGTAGCTACCGTTTCTGCAGAAGGATTGATAACAGCAAAAGGACAAGGTACTTGTACCATAACTTGCACAGCTGCTGATGGATATGGTACTACTTCTATATGTGAAGTTAGCGTTAAACAGCAAGTGACCTCTATTGCTCTTAGTGAAACAACAACTTCTCTATGGGTGGGCGATACAAAGACTATTACAGCAAAAGCCCCCCCTACAACTGCAAGCAATACAGCGGTTGAATGGTCTTCTTCTGACGAAAATGTAGTTTCCGTTTCTTCTGAAGGAGTTATAACAGCAAAAGGACAAGGAACTTGCATAATCTCTTGTACTGCAGCTGATGGATATGGAACAAAGTCCACATGTGAAGTGACCATAAAACAGCAAGTAACGGAAATTGCACTTAATGAAACTACAACTTCTCTATGGGTAGGCGATACAAAGACTATTACGGCAACAACCTCACCTACAACAGCAAGTAATACATCCGTTGAATGGTCTTCTTCTGACAATAATGTAGCTTCTGTTTCCTCAGAAGGAGTTATAACGGCAAATGGTGAAGGCACTTGCACAATCACTTGTACGGCTGTTGACAGATATGGAACAAAGTCCACATGTGAAGTAATCGTTAAACAACAAGTAACGGAAATTGCCCTTAGCGAAACTACCGCTTCTCTATGGGTTGGTGATACAAAGACTATTACGGCAACAGCCTTACCTACAACGGCAAATAACACATCCGTTGAATGGTCTTCTTCTGACGAGAATGTAGCTTCAGTTTCTTCTGAAGGAGTTATAACGGCAAATGGTGAAGGGACTTGCACAATCACTTGTACGGCTGTTGACAGATATGGAACAAAGTCCACATGTGAAGTAATCGTTAAACAACAAGTAACGGAAATTGCCCTTAGCGAAACTACCGCTTCTCTATGGGTTGGTGATACAAAGACTATTACGGCAACAGCCTTACCTACAACGGCAAATAACACATCCGTTGAATGGTCTTCTTCTGACGAGAATGTAGCTTCAGTTTCTTCTGAAGGAGTTATAACGGCAAATGGTGAAGGGACTTGCACAATCACTTGTACGGCTGTTGACAGATATGGAACAAAGTCCACATGTGAAGTAATCGTTAAACAACAAGTAACGGAAATTGCCCTTAGCGAAACTACCGCTTCTCTATGGGTTGGTGATACAAAGACTATTACGGCAACAGCCTTACCTACAACGGCAAATAACACATCCGTTGAATGGTCTTCTTCTGACGAGAATGTAGCTTCAGTTTCTTCTGAAGGAGTTATAACGGCAAATGGTGAAGGGACTTGCATAATCACTTGTACGGCTGCTGATGGATATGGAACAAAGTCCACATGTGAAGTAACCGTAAAACAGCAAGTTACGGAAATCGCCCTTAGTGAAACGAACGCTTCTCTATGGGTTGGCGAAACAAAGACTATCACAGCAACAGCCTCACCTACAACAGCAAACAATACATCCGTTGAATGGTATTCTTCAGACGATAATGTAGCTTCTGTTTCTTCCGAGGTAGTGATAACTGCAAATGGTGAAGGTACTTGCATAATCACTTGTACGGCTGCTGATGGATATGGAACTACTTCTGTTTGTGAGGTGACTGTAATGCAACAAACAACAAGCGTTGAACAATTACAAGTTGCTAATGATAAATCACCTGTTTACTATAACCTGAATGGTCAGCGCACCAACAAGTCAAATGCAAAGAAAGGTGTTTATATCATCAACGGAAAGAAGTATGCAAAGTATCAAAGATAAGATTCTCATTAGATTTTAAGGGTATCATGCGATGTGATACCCTTCTTTTGTTTATTTTTTCCTCAAAATGAATTTTGTTAAAACTTTTGAAGACAGGTAATTTTCCTCAAAAAAAATGTACCTTTGCAGAAGTAAACAAAAATAAACAGAAATGACTTATAAAGAAATTATCACATCTGTTATCAAAGCAGAAAAAGAGTGCGAGTCTATTGATAATATTCAAAAGAGACTGAATTCGATTTTTGATGCATTCTTGAATAGCCTTATAAAAAGTTCTTTTAGTTCGATTAGTGAAGAGCTAAAGGATATTTGCGACACCATTGTTAATGTTGTTAAGTTGTCGGAAGATGGAAGAGCTAATGTAGCACAAGAAGAACTGTTTAAACTTTATTTCTCTGACGAGAACATTAATAGACTGAGAATTGTTGATGTTAAAAAGGGCATCTCGTTGTATAAAATGAGAGAGGCTGAAACCTACACTCAATACACCAAAGAGACTACCAATGAGATGTATCATGTTCCGTTTGAACTTCGGTATAAAATCTGTGGCGCAAGATATAGTGTGGTAGGATTACCTGTTTTCTATCTATCTGAGTCTGTCTATGGTTGCTGGGAGGAAATAAAGAGGAAAGATCTTGATTATTCAAATGCTGCATTGTTTAAACCTACGAAAACACTTAAATTCGTAGATATGACTTTACCTAAGGAAAACTACTCTATAACAGAGAAAAGAGTAAAAGAGTTACCCCTTATATTGGCATCGCGATTAAAAGTGAGGCATGTGGAGTCTATCAATCCCCCTGAATACATTATACCTCAACTTATTATGAACTGTATCATACAGACGCGAGGACATGTCTATGAAGGTTCCAATACTTTGGTTGGCGTAAAATATGAGTCTATTCATAATAACAAGCGTGATTTACTATTCTCTAACAGACAAAGAAAGAATGTTTTCATCAATTATGCCATTCCACCATTTGAGTCTAAAGATAGAGGAATTTGCCCTGTTATAGAAGATCTGTTTAAGTTCAATGCAAATACTTCATTGGCAGAAATGAGATATATAAACCCGAATTTAGTATCTTCAAAAGATAATCCTTCTATTTATGACCAATCTGTTTTCGGACTTTTGGAAGAAAGACTGAAAATGCTCTCTAATGAAATGCTTCAATATACAAATTGGAGAGGAGCGTTGAGTATTGGTGGAAAAGACACATCACGTTGAAAAAAAATTTTTCACACTACTCGTCAACTCGTCACCCTCAACGCTGCAAGTCATTGTGACTCTTTGGGTTACAGCGGTGATTCATTTCAAAACACTCGTCACCCGCTCATCACCTAAAGCCTTGTATCTTGTTGAGAATGTGAAATTTACAAGGTTAATTCACTCGTCACCCACTCGTCACATTTTTAGGGTGACGAGTGAATTATCAATGTAACTTATTCTATATCAAAATGATATACCACTTATGGGTGATGAGTGGGTGACGAGTGAAACGAAATGAATCACCGCCGCAACTCTTTGAGATATAAAACTTTACAACGCTATGGGTGACGAGTTGCAGAGTTCTGTAAAAATTCTTTTTTTGTTAATTCTACTTTGCCTTTACTGCAAGTCTCAAGCGATTCCCTTGCAAATCCCTTGTAAGTCTCATTTTTCTCCCATTCTAAGGAACGGACTTACAACGGACCTGAAACGGACTTGGAACGGACCTTGAAGGCAGAACAGACCCCTTCCCGCCTTGCAGGCACCATTCCCCGTGAAGGGGAGGGAAGGCTAGCGCAAAAAAGCCTAATTAGAATATTCACATGGCGGCAGCTTCTTCCCCGGGAGCTCATTACCCTCTGCGAGGGTTGGAACATATAGGAAAAAACATAAAAAAATCTATCACAACCTTAATGCTGACGGTTATATGCTTTTTCCTGTTTTTACCTTAATGTCTTGCCATAGGCCTGATATGTAGATTTATTTTTACGGGAAGCATAATAAAAGTTCAACCCCAATCGGTCATTTGTTCGATTGGGGTTGATTCTTATTTTAGTTTATTGCCGTCAGAGAAAGCCTTTCCTATGGCCTTGCCTAACTGGATATAGGTGTGACTTACAGGATTGTATGTTATAAGTCCCATCTTCTCTACATCAGGATTACCATCAGAAGACAAGTATTTCTCATCGCATAGGATATTCACGATTTCTGCTACAAGATAATAGCCAGTTTCTGATTCATCTATCTTCTGCTTTACACGACATTCCAATGTCATTGGGAACTCCTTAAATACAGGAGCATTCACATTGGGAGCTTTTTCAATGGTCCAACCTGTCTTTTCCATCTTGTCTATACATTTCCTGCCACTCACTATGCCCACATAGTCAGAGGCAACCATCGTTTCAGCAGTAGCAAAGGAAACGGTGAGGTCTGCATTGTCTTGGAGATTATCAGTTGTTGCATGAGAACCAAGAGAAATAATGATTTCATGCATATCCCATTGTCCGCCCCATGCAGCATTCATAGCATTTGGCTTACCATCTTTGTCATAAGTACCGATAATCAGTACAGGTTGTGGAAGTATCCACGGCTTTGAACCAAAACTCTTCATAGTCGTATAAATTTTCTATTCAAAAAGACTTTAAAGTACACCGATGATTTCATGCACGGACTTGCAGCCGTGAGAATCAAGCCATGAGTTGATTCCGTCCTTCACCTTCTTTGTAACAGCAGGATCAAGGAAATTGGCAGTACCTATCTCTATGGCTGTTGCACCAGCCATAAGGAACTCTATAGCATCGGTTGCTGTAGAGATACCTCCAAGTCCGATAACTGGAATATGAACCGACTTTGCCACCTGATAAACCATGCGAAGGGCCACAGGCTTTACAGCAGGACCGCTCAAACCGCCAGTACCGATAGAGAGGTTGAAACAACGTTTCTCGATGTCAATACTTGTTCCCATAAGAGTGTTTATGAGAGATACTGCATCTGCACCTTCTGCTTCAACCGCACGAGCTATCTCCGTGATATCAGTAACGTTAGGCGACAACTTTACGATGAGGGTTTTGTTATAAGCCTTACGAACTTCACGCACAACGCTTGCAGCACCTTGAGCAGTTACGCCAAACGCCATTCCACCGGTCTTGACATTAGGACAGGAGATATTGAGTTCAATGGCAGGAATCTTATCCAAAGCATCAATACGGGCAGCACATTCTGCATAGTTCTCAGGAGAATTACCGCTAACGTTGACTATCATGTTAGTGTCAATATCCTTTATCTGAGGATAGATATTATTGCAGAAATAGCTTACGCCCTTGTTCTGAAGTCCAACGCAGTTAAGCATTCCCTGTGCGGTTTCAGCCATACGGGGATACGGATTGCCCTCACGAGCCTGAAGAGTAGTACCCTTGACAATGATACCGCCGATTTCATCGAGAGGAACGAAATCCTGAAACTCTATGCCATAGCCGAATGTTCCCGATGCTGTCATCACAGGATTCTTCATCCTGAGATTACCGATATTTACTTTTAAATCTGCCATTTCAGTTTCTTTATGTTAATTACAGGACCTTCCTTACATACACATACATGACCGTCGATAGTGTCCTCTACACAGCAGAGACAAGCACCGACACCACATGCCATCTTGTTCTCAAGACTTACCTCGCATTCTATGCCTGCATTTGCAGCAAAACGAGCCACAGCCATCATCATAGGCTTAGGACCGCAAGTGCTAATCATGTCGAAAGTCTCGTTTGAAAGTACAGAATGGTTGGTTACAAAGCCTTTCTCGCCTTCAGAACCGTCTTCCGTGGTGATATATACACGTCCGATTTTCCTGTATTCATCGAGCATAAGCAAGTCTTTCTTGCTTCGTGCACCGAGCAGGAATATAGGCTCACCACCCATTTCCTTTATCTTACGACCAAGATACAGAAGAGGAGCCACGCCTACGCCACCACCGACAAGAAGATGCTTCTTCTCTGGGGATGCAGGCATTGTGAAACCGTTGCCCAAAGGCAGGACGATATTCACCTTTGCACCGACAGCAAGAGTGCCAAGCCGACGTGTACCGTCGCCTATACAAGCGATAAGCAAGTGCAGCGTATTGTCCTCACGGTCAACATCATTGATAGAAATAGGACGACGAAGGAATGTAGTCTTTGAGCCGTCAACCTGAATTTCTACAAATTGTCCCGGAATCATCTCTGGGAGTGGATTCTCATCTGTGAGTTTCAGAAGAACATACTTTTCATTTATATGTTCTACCGATTTCACCGTAAGGTCTAAACAGTATTTCTTCATTTTAATGTAGTACTATATTTATTTGACTGCAAAGTTAAGCAAATATCCTTAAAGTAACGAAAAAATAATATATAAATAAGTGAAATTTCTCTTTTTTTCTCGGTTCTATCGAGGTTTTCAGCACATTTTTTATTATCTTTGCAATCAAATGGAAGTTTTCTATAAGCCAAAAGAAATCAGTCGCAATCATATACAGGCGAGGACGAAAGGAGAGGCAAAAGGTCGCTTTGCACCCTCTCCATCAGGTCGCATGCACTTTGGTAATGTGTATGCCGCGTTGCTTTCATGGCTATCGGTCAAGAAAAAGGGCGGTTTGTGGGTACTCAGAATTGAAGATCTCGACCCTCAGAGATGCAAGCTTGAATACGCACTTCAACTGGAAGATGACCTGCGATGGCTTGGGCTTGACTGGGATGAAGGTGGTACAGAGAATAGAGGCTGCTGTGGCCCTTATCTTCAAAGTCAGCGTTCTGAAATATATGAGGAATATCTGGACAGGCTGAATAAAACCGGTCTCACCTACCCTTGCACCTGTACACGTGCCGATATAATGGCGACACAGGCACCACACGAATCCGACGGAAGGATAGTTTACAAAGGTACTTGCAGACCTGCCAATATACCTTCCAAAGAAGCAGGAAGAATCACATCAAGTACTCCTGCAGCAATAAGGCTCTATGTTCCTGATATGCAAATAGATTTCATAGACAGTCATTACGGAGTACAGAGCGTTAATCTTGCCACCCATTGCGGAGATTTCGTGCTACGCAGAAAAGACGGAGCATGGGCCTATCAACTTGCCGTTGTGGTAGATGATGCGCTGATGGGAATTACCGAGGTTGTAAGAGGCCGAGACTTACTTCTATCTGCATCGCAGCAACTGTATCTCTACGATATTCTTTCGCTACAAGCTCCTGAGTTCATCCATTTCCCCTTGCTATGCAACGAGGCGGAAAGGCTCAGCAAACGCGATAAAAGCTTGGATATGGGCGTTTTACGCTCGCAATATACGCCTGAGCAGATAATCGGTGAAATCGCATATTATGCAGGACAGACAGATCGTCCCGAACCGATGAATACGGAAGAATTGCTCAAAATCTTCACTTGGGAGAAAGTTCCAACAAATGATATTACAATCAATTGACTGTTAAAATAAAAAAGGCGCCAAGTGGCGCCCTTTTTATTCTATTCGTACATCGCAGCTTTCTGTTCCTTGATGGCCTCATCATAGATGTAGTCATCATAGGTCATGAGCTTGTCAATAGTACCCTTTGGGGTAAGCTCAATAATACGGTCAGCAACGGTATTGATAAATTCGTGGTCGTGTGAACTGAACAGAATGTTGCCTTTGAAACCTACAAGGTTGTTGTTGAATGCCTGAATTGACTCAAGGTCGAGGTGGTTTGTCGGCGTATCGAGGATGAGACAGTTAGCGTTCTGAAGCTGCATACGAGCAATCATACAACGCATCTTCTCACCACCAGAGAGTACGTTTACCTTCTTCTCTACCTCTTCCTGCTTGAAGAGCATACGTCCGAGGAACCCCTTCATTGCCACCTCATTACCTGGACCATACTGTGAAAGCCATTCCACGAGGTTCTTGTCAGTCTGGAAGAACTCGGTGTTGTCGAGTGGCAGATAAGCGGTTGTTATGGTAATACCCCACTTGTATGTTCCGCCGTCAGCCTCACGATTGCCGTTGATAATCTCGAAGAGGGCTGTCATAGCCTTTGGATTATGTGAGAGGAATACGGTCTTCTGACCTTTTTCTATGTTGAACGAAACATTGTCAAAGAGAACTGTTCCGTCTGCATCTACAGCCTTAAGGTTCTCAACTTCGAGAATCTGATTACCAGGTTCGCGCTCCATAGTGAAGATGATGCCAGGGTACTTACGTGTAGAAGGAGTGATTTCGTCAACATTAAGTTTCTCAAGCATCTTCTTACGAGATGTTGTCTGCTTTGACTTAGCCACGTTGGCAGAAAAACGGCGGATGAACTCCTCAAGTTCCTTACGCTTTTCCTCAGCCTTAGCCTTCTGGTTCTGAGCCTGCTTGAGGGCGAGCTGTGAAGACTGATACCAGAATGAGTAGTTACCGGCAAATACCGTTACCTTACCAAAGTCGATATCCACGGTCTGTGTAGATACAGCATCGAGGAAGTGACGGTCATGGCTGACAACAAGTACTGTCTGCTCAACGTTAGAGAGATATTCCTCAAGCCACTGTACAGTGTCGAGGTCGAGGTCGTTGGTAGGCTCGTCAAGGAGAAGATTATCAGGATTTCCGAAAAGAGCCTTAGCCATCATCACACGAACCTTCTCATTGTTTGAGAGTTCTGACATCAGCTTGTAATGAGAATCTTCCTTGATGCCAAGACCGGAAAGAAGCTGTGCAGCATCACTCTCAGCGTTCCAACCGTCCATTTCAGCGAAAGCCTCCTCAAGTTCTGCAGCACGATTACCATCCTCATCGGTCATCTCTGCCTTTGAATAGAGAGCGTCACGCTCCTGCATATTCTCCCAGAGTGGCTGGTGGCCCATAAGTACGGTGTTGATTACCGTGTAGTTGTCGTATTTGAAGTGATCCTGTTCAAGTACTGATAGACGCTCACCTGCGCCGAGCTCTACTGTACCCTTGTTAGGCTCGAGTTCGCCGCTGATAGCGCGAAGGAGAGTTGATTTTCCGGCACCGTTAGCACCGATGACACCATAGATGTTTCCTGCTGTAAACTTAAGATTTACGTCCTTATAGAGGACGCGCTTGCCAAACTGAATGGCGAGATTGGTAACTGTTATCATTTTTATTCTTTATACGAAGTACTCTGAAGTACATTTTCCTGAATTCGGGTGCAAAGTTACTAATTTTTTTTCAAATCCACAACTCTACAGAGCCTAATTCCAATCTGAGAAGGGTGTTTTTCCATATATTTCTGTAAAACCATAGGTTCTATTACCACTTTTTTATGAATAGACGACGCATTCATGAGGTGAAGACCGTCTTTTCCCCATACGGCAATACCGATATGTGAAGTGTCAAGCCCCTTCTTCTTGGTGAGGATTGCAATGATGTCACCATTCTTGATTGTCTGACGAAGGATATTAGAGTTATTGATATTCTTCTTCGGAATATAGCGGTAATAATTTCCTGTGATGATAGACTCCATATCTTTTATACCTTCCAGCCATTCTGGATGAGCAGCAAGCATGGCATAGTCCTTTACATGCTTTGACATATAGTCAGCCTTAACGTGCTGAACTGCTGTGAAAGGCATATACTGGCTCTCAACCTTTGTTACATATCCCATACGGGCATTATCCTCTATCCATAATGTGAAATAATGAAGACGACGTGTGTATTCCACCTTGCCATTGCGGTAGCGAATCTGCTGGAGTTGGTTTTCAAAGTCTGTGAATTTCGTCTCGCCACGCTGTGCACATAGCGTGAGCGCAAGCACATTCTCCACGAATGTAGTACAATCGAGTTCACGAGTATTAACCACAAGTTTCTCCTCTTCCATGTTAAGGTCAAGAGTATGCGCAACGTAAGGAACGTTAAGAAACTGTTTTCCGAAATGAAGCATAAGGTTAGAATCCTTAGGCAGTTTCTGTGCATCGGCAAGCAATCGCTCGATGCGCTCCATATCCTTCTTTGTCTGATAGGCAGATGCTCCCATTGAGAACACCATGCATAACAGCAGAATGGCAATTGTTCTTATCTTCATAATTCGCGTTATTATTGATTAGTACTTATTTCTTTCTCCAGAAGTTATAGCCCACATATATATTGAGCTGTCCGAATATATTATCCGCTCGGAGCTTGTCCTGATGATAGTGGTAGGTATGATAAATGGCACTTGCTCCTGCAAACCATTTTGCATTATTCCATACCAATCCGAGGCGTACCGTACCATCAAAGGTGAAGTTATTGATTTTGAAATCCTTAACCATACCCTTAAGAGATGTGTCATAATTGTCTCCGTGCGACCACATATATGATAAGGAACCTAACATCTGGGCACCGAAGAGCCAGTTCTTGGCAAATACCCAGTTATATCCGTATCCTACTGATAGAGGCACACTTCGGTAACTCATCTTATTGAATACCAAGGCAGAGTCATTTATCATATAACGCTCATCGCCTTTTACCATTTTCTTCACCTGCTTCTTGAATGCCCCCCAATCCATTGACACAGAACATCGGTTGTAACCTGTTCCGAATATCCAAGAGCCAGCATTCTTAAGCTGTCGGTTGGTTTGGTTGAAGGCTGCCTGATGCGAGTATTTGCGTTTGTTCACGACATAGTACGCATTGACCGATCTGACATTGATATCAAGACCGTCAATCTCCATGCCTTCAAGCATATCGGTAGCATCATGTTCGCCATTCTGCATTGACCTTAGTGTATAACCGTCACCGAGCTTTCGGTAAACGAGGTCAACGGCTATTGCTGGCGTATATAACGTTGTATTAATATCAATATGCTTGGAACTCAGATTAATAGTATTCACATTGAATACATATCCAAAGAAGAGCCATCTCCAACCAAAGAAAGGTCCTAGTTTCAGTTTCCTGGAAGGAGCAAACGAAACCACATGTTCATCCTCACCTTCTATCGTGAAATAGTCGTCGGTAAGGGTTGTCTGAGCCATAACTGTGAAGTTATAGAGTTGTGGCTCGATATACATTGTGTCCGGTTCTGCAGTAAAGAAGCCGAAAACGTTTTTACAAGTCCTGCCAAACCAACAGCCTTTTTTCTTCTCAGGTTGTAAAGCATCTGATACCGATGCATCTGCCACGATTTCATCGGAGTCTGGGGTGTCATAAACAGAAACGCTGTCTGTCTGTGCACAAACACCAAGTGTCATACACATTAATATATATATAGCAAACCTGCGTCTCTTCATTATATATAAAACACAACCTCTTTTTTTAGAATTTCCCAAGAATCCTATCCATCACCCAGTTTGTTGGCGTTGCAGATATACTTGTGCACTTACAATGAGCTGTACCTTGCAAAGTCTCCACAACATTCTGGATGAGTGGTAGCTGAACACACTTAGGATTGGGAACTGTTATCTTCTGATTACCACTTGATGTGATAAGTTCTATCGGCTGATAGTCGAATATGGAGAATGACACCATACCTTTATCGCCGATGACCTCTATTCGGTCTTCTCTTGCAGATTCGTGTCCTACGAAGCACCACGAACCGCTACCAGGCAGTCCACTCTCAAAACGGAAGCAGGCACTTACCGTGTCTTCTGCCGTATAGAGTTTGCCTCTGTTGGCAGAATATCCTTCCGCATGAGTAATGACCCCAAACATATACTGGAGCATATCCAACTGATGAGGTGCGAGATCGTAGAAATAGCCACCACCGGCAATATCAGGCTGCAATCGCCATGGAAGCTTCTCCTTAGAGTCATAATCAAGTTCACGTGGTGGAACAGAGAATCGTATCTGCACATTAATGACCTCTCCTATCCTACCCGACTCCACCATGTTCTTCACCTCAAGGAAGTAAGGAAGGTATCGGCGATAGTATGCCACGAAACATGGAACACCAGTGATCTGGCTCACATGATTCACACGGGCACAATCATCATAGGAAGCCGCAAGCGGTTTCTCCACATAGACAGGCTTGCCCGCATGCATAGCCATGATGGCATATGTAGCGTGGGATGATGGAGGCGTTGCGATATAGACGGCATTCACATCGGGATCATCAACAAGAGCCTGGGCATCTGTGTACCACTTGGCAATGTTGTGACGCTCTGCATAGGAGCGTGCCTTCTGCGCATTACGGCTCATCACCGCTACTACACGCGAGCCCGGCACTTCACCAAATGCCGGGCCACTTTTTATCTCTGTCACCTCACCGCAACCGATGAAGCCCCAGTTGATCTGTTTCATTACTTTTTCTTCTCGTCCTTAGAAGATGCCTTAGAAAGGTCAGTCTTCTTGTAAGCCTTGTTAAGACCTGCTACCACCTGAGTGGTGATATCAAGAGCCTTGTCGCCATAGAGGATGTTGTCACCCTGCTTTGTGAGAATGAGAGAGTACTTCTTGTCCTTGTTATATACAGCGAGGAAATGCTGGATAGAGTCGCGGAGAGCCTTGTTGAACTTCTCTGTCTCGCCCTGGAACTCAGCACCGAGACGCTGCTGAAGACCTTCAAGGTCTGCCTGCTGCTTTTGGAGACCAGCCTGAATCTGACGAGCCTGCTGCTCTGTATAGGCATTCTGCTGAAGCTTCTGCTGGAAATTAGCTGCTGCATTCTGAAGAGCAGTTCCCTTCTGCTGAAGTGTTGACTGAATGTTCTGGCTCTTCTTCTCGAGAATGAGGGTATAGTCCTTGCAGAACTGGTACTGGCTCATAATAGAGTCAACCTCAACAAAACCTATTTTAAGTTCTACAGGAACTGTCTGTGAAGAGGCTACTGCCTCTGGCTGCTGGTTAGACTTATCGCATGATGTGAATGATACGGCAAGAGCTGCTACAGCCATAGCCGATGTGAAAAACTTCTTATTCATTTCTTTTTTATATCTGTTTTTGTTCTGGTTGCATTAATTTAACGTGAAAAAATGAGGTGATTTAGAAATATTTCATTACTTTTGCATACCGAAAATCCCTTTTACACTCATTTCGGGTACTTTTTCGTGCCCGTTTCATGTTTTCGGGTGCAAAGATAAGAAAAATATTCGTAAATCATACATAATAATTATTAATAATGAATAAAAATAAATTAAATCCTGCATGTGTGTTTGAGCAATTCGCCAAAATCAACACTATTCCCCGTCCTTCCAAGCATGAGGAGAAGATGATTGCTTTCCTGAAAGAATTTGGCGAGAGCCGTGGTCTTGAGACTATCGTTGACGAAACAGGCAACGTACTTATCCGCAAGAATGCCACTCCTGGCTATGAAGACAGAGAGATTGTCATCCTCCAGAGCCACATGGATATGGTATGCGAGAAATTGCCTGAATGTACTATCGATTTCAACAACGATCCAATAGAGACTTACGTTGACGGAGAATGGCTCCGTGCAAAAGGCACAACCCTTGGTGCTGACGATGGTATCGGCATCGCTATGGAACTTGCCTTACTCGATTCCAATGATATTGAGCATGGTCCTATCGAATGCGTATTCACTCGTGACGAGGAAACTGGTCTGACAGGTGCCGAGGGCATGAAAGCTGGTTTCATGACTGGCTCTATGCTCATCAATCTCGATTCTGAGGATGAAGGACAGATATTCGTTTCATGTGCCGGAGGCAAGCGTACTCAGGCTATTTTCCGTCCTAAATACGAGAAAGATGTGAATGGTATGTTCTTCTTAAAGATTGGCGTAAACTCACTCACAGGCGGTCATTCTGGCGACGACATCAACAAGAAACGAGCTAATGCCGTTAAGTTGCTTGTACGCTTCATCTTTCAGGAAATGGAGAAGGGGATGGTTCGCCTCGGCACTCTCAAGGCTGGAGGTCTTCATAACGCCATTCCTCGTGACGGCGAGATGACTTTTGCCGTTCCTTTTGCCCAAAAAGAGCAAGTTCGTGCAGATTTCAACATATTCGTTTCTGACGTTGAGGAGGAATTCCATGTTACGGAGAAAAACATTAACATGTACATGGAATCTACTGACGCAGAATCTCTTATGACTGAGGATGACAGTCGGAAGATCATCCTTGCACTTCAAGGTGTGGATAACGGCATTATGTCTATGTGTCAGGATCAGGCAATCGAGTGGTTGGTTGAGACCTCAAGCAATCTGGCAAGCGTAAAGACACAGGAAGATGGTTCTGTCATCGTTACCACTTCACAGCGTTCAAACGTGATGTCGGCTTTGGATAACATGTGTGCTACCGTTCGTGCAATATTCCAGTTGGCTGGTGCAGAAGTAGATACAGGCGAGGGCTATCCTGCTTGGAAAATGAATCCTAACAGTCGCCTGACAAAGATTGTCGTTGATACTTACAAAGAGCTTTTCGGCAAGGAGCCTAAAGTACTCGGAATACATGCCGGACTTGAGTGCGGTCTCTTTGCAGAGCGCTATCCTAACCTCGACATGGTGAGCATGGGTCCAACACTTCGCGGAGTTCATTCACCAGACGAGCGTCTGCTTATCCCAACCGTTGATATGGTTTGGCGACATCTGCTTGAGATTCTCAAGAAAGCATAATGTGAATTCGCTATGCTTCCACTCATCCTCCACTCTTCCTCCTAACCAAACTCGATGAACCTCCGTTTTTTTCCGTTACGGAACGGACCTTCACCGAGTTTGGTACGGAGGATCAACGGAGGTATAACGGCAGATTATCGGCAAAATCATTGATGATTGTTGATTATTTCGGGTAAAAAACAATATTTTTCAATTCTATCCGCTCTTTTCTCAATAATTATTCATAACTTTGTAGCCGAATATTTGAAAAGTGCAATGCCTTTTGGCTGATTTTGCACAAAGTAAGATTAGACTCAAAGGATGAAACTGGTCATATTAACCCAACCCAAATTCTTTGTTGAGGAGGACAAGATAATAACTGCCCTTTTCGATGAAGGTTTAGATATACTTCACTTACAAAAACCGAACTCTGAACCGGTTTACTGCGAGCGACTGCTTTCCCTATTGCCAAATGACTGCCACTCAAAGATACGTGTGCACGAACATTACTATCTAAAGCAGGAATTTGATCTTAAGGGAATTCACATCGACAATCCTGACACACCAACACCGGAAGCTTTCAAGCGACATATTACCCGCAGCACACATCGCATCGGCGACCTGAAGGAGATGAAGAAAAGTTGCGACTATGTTTGCCTCCACTCCCTCTTCGACAGCCTACATGGCAATGGCAAAGCTTCTCTCAGCATTCAGGAAATGGAATTTGCACGCGACAAGGGACTTATCGACAAGCACGTATATGCCTTGGGCGGAATGAGCATCGAGAATATCCAGATAGCAAAGGAACTTGGCTTCGGTGGTGTTTGTATCTGCGGAGACCTCTGGAATCGCTTCAGCATTCAGCACGAACTGAATTTCAAGGAACTTATAGACCATTTCCGAAAGTTGCGCAAAGCGGTGGGATAAATGCATAGTCCTAGTGCATAGTTCATAATGCATAGTAATAAGAGCAAAAAGTATAAAGATTAATATAAATCATAAAATCTCAATGACAGACAAAGATTCCTTTATGGTATTTTCAGGCACAGCTACTCGCTACCTAGCTGAGAAGATTTGTGCTAGTCTTGGTTGCAAACTTGGCAATCTGCAGATAACAAAGTTCTCTGACGGTGAGTTTGCTGTTTCCTACGAGGAGAGCATCCGTGGTCGCGACGTGTTCCTCGTACAGAGCACATTCCCAAGCTCTGACAACCTCATGGAGCTTCTTCTTATGATTGATGCAGCAAAGCGTGCATCTGCCCGTCAGATTATCGCAGTCATGCCTTATTTCGGCTGGGCTCGTCAAGATCGTAAGGACAAACCACGTGTAAGCATCGGTGCAAAACTCGTGGCTGACCTTCTGAGCGTAGCCGGTATTGACCGTCTTATCACCATGGATCTTCATGCTGACCAGATTCAGGGGTTCTTCGACGTACCTGTTGACCATCTCTATGGTTCAGGCGTCATTCTCCCGTATATAGAGAACCTGAAGCTCGAGAATCTTGTGATTGCAAGTCCTGATGTTGGTGGTGCCAAGCGTGCGAAATCATTCGCAAAGTATCTTGACTGCCCTCTCGTGCTCTGCAACAAGACACGTGCTCGTGCCAATGTTATCGAGAGCATGCAGATTATCGGCGACGTAAAAGGCAAGGATGTTGTCATTGTTGACGATATGGTAGATACAGCCGGTACTATAACCAAGGCAGCTAACATAATGATGGAGGCTGGTGCCCGTACAGTACGTGCATGTGCAAGCCACTGCGTAATGTCAGGTCCTGCAAGTGAGCGTGTACAGGAATCAGCCCTTGAAGAAATCGTATTTACTGATTCTATCCCTTACGCTAATCGTTGTGCGAAGGTTAAGCAGCTCAGTGTTGCAGATATGTTTGCTGAAACAATTCGTCGTGTCATCAACAACGAAAGTATCAGCAATCAGTACCTCATATAATTAAGTGAATAGTGAAAAGTGAAGAGTGAAGAATTTGAATTACTTTTACTGCGGAAAGACGATTGACGGCCTTTAACTGCATGACAAACTCAAATTCTTCACTCTTCACTTTTCACTCTTCACTTTCCTAAAACATGCTAAAGGAAAAAGAGAAGTTTATTGAGATTAAGGGCGCTCGCGTCAATAATCTCAAGAATATAAGCCTAAATATCCCACGCAACTGCTTGGTAGCCATTTCCGGCGTAAGCGGTTCTGGAAAGTCATCCCTGGCCTTCGACACATTGTATGCCGAAGGTCAGCGTCGCTATGTAGAGAGCCTTTCCTCATACGCTCGTCAGTTCCTTGGACGTATGAGCAAGCCTGAGTGCGATTTCATCAAGGGCCTTCCACCAGCAATTGCCATTGAGCAAAAGGTAGTGAGTCGAAATCCTCGCTCTACCGTAGGCACATCAACCGAGATATACGAGTATCTCCGACTTCTCTTTGCCCGTGCAGGTCATATTTTCTCGCCCATCAGTAATGAGGAGGTGAAGAAACACACACCAGAGGATGTCGTTGCTAAGATGCTGGAGTTCACCCCCGGCACTCGCTTCATGATACTTGCACCATTGCAGGTACCTAAAGGCAGAACTCTCAAGCGTCAGCTCGAAATGGAGCAGCAACAAGGATATTCTCGTCTATTCGTCAATAATAAAGTTGTCAATATTGACGAATATTTAGAAAGCATTGCCATTGACACGACTGAAGCGAAAGGCATATATATCGTCATAGACCGTATGTCATGTGATAACTCGCAGGACACAATCTCACGACTTACAGATTCAGCAGAGACAGCCTTCTATGAGGGTGGCGGTTCTTGCAGCCTTTATTTTCTTCCTGCCGGACTCATCTACGAGTTCTCCACACGCCTTGAGGCCGACGGAATGACTTTTGAGGAGAAATCCGACCAGCTCTTCGCCTTCAATTCTCCTGTAGGCGTATGTCCTACCTGTCAGGGATTCGGAAGCATAATAGGCATTGACGAGCATCTTGTCATTCCTGATTCATCTCTCAGCGTATATGACGGCTGTGTGAAATGCTGGCATGGCGATAAGATGGGAGAATGGCGCACGGAATTCATCCGTCATGCAGAGAGAGATAACTTCCCTATCTTCACACCATACTTCGAACTGTCACAGAAACATAAGGACTGGCTTTGGCATGGACTTCCATCTGATCGCGGAGAATGGCGTCCATGTATCGACTCATTCTTCCAAATGGTCAAGGACAACCAGTACAAGATTCAGTATCGCGTAATGTTGTCAAGATACCGTGGCAAGACAGTATGTCCCGAGTGTCACGGAGCACGTCTTCGCAAGGAAGCCAACTATGTGAGAGTAGGTGGAAAGACAATAACCGACTTGGTTTCCATGCCAATATCGAAATTAAAGGAATGGTTTGACCATCTTGAGTTAAACGCCCATGACACAGAGGTTTCCAAGCGATTACTTACAGAGATTAATTCACGTCTTGGATTCCTTCTCGACGTAGGTTTAGGCTATCTCACTCTCAACCGTCCAAGCAACTCCCTCTCAGGTGGTGAGAGCCAACGAATCAACCTTACAACCTCTCTCGGCTCTTCACTTGTAGGTTCTCTCTACATTCTCGATGAGCCTTCAATCGGCATGCATTCAAGAGATACTGAGCGCCTTATCTCCGTACTGAAAAAGCTTCGTGATATTGGCAATACAGTTGTTGTCGTTGAGCATGACGAGGACATCCTTCGTGCTGCCGATTATCTCATCGACATAGGTCCTGATGCAGGTACTCATGGCGGTAATGTTGTATTCCAAGGTTCTCTCCAACACCTAACACCCAACACCCAACACCCATCATGCTACACTCTCGACTACCTCAACGGCACAAGGAAAATTGACGTACCGACATCGCGTCGTTCATGGAATCGCAAGATTAGCATCATAGGTGCCCGTATGAACAATCTCAAAGGCATTGACGTGGATTTCCCTCTCAACTGCATGACCGTTGTTACCGGCGTCAGCGGTTCGGGTAAGTCTTCGTTGGTGAAGGGCATCCTCTACCCTACTCTCAAGCGTCATCTTGACGAGGTTTGCGATGCTCCAGGCGAGTTCAAGGCTCTTGAAGGCGACTGGCAGGACATTCACCATGTGGAGATGGTAGACCAGAACCCTATCGGAAAATCCACGCGAAGCAATCCTGCAACCTATATCAAGGCATACGACTACATCCGCCAACTCTTTGCCGACCAGCCACTTGCAAAGCAGATGGGCATCACGGCTCAGCATTTCTCATTCAATACCGACGGCGGACGATGCGAGGAATGTAAAGGAGCGGGTGTCGTTACGGTTGAGATGCAATTCATGGCAGACCTCGTACTTACCTGCGAATCATGCCACGGCGAACGCTTCAAGCGCGAGGTTCTCGATGTGAGATACGAGGGCAAGAACATCAACGATATCCTTGCCATGACCGTTGACGAGGCTATTGAATTCTTTGAAGAAAAATATGCTTGGAAAGACTCCAATCGCAATAACCTCAAGGCTATCATCGCCCGTCTGAAGCCTTTGCAGGAAGTGGGACTTGGATATGTTCAGCTCGGACAGGCATCCTCAACCCTATCGGGAGGTGAGAATCAGCGTGTCAAGCTCGCCTATTACATATCTCAGGAGAAACAGGACGCCACGTTGTTTATATTCGACGAACCGACCACAGGACTTCATTTCCACGACATTAAGCGTCTGCTACACGCCTTTGATGCCCTTATCGAACGCGGTCATTCCGTTCTTATTGTTGAGCATAACATGGATGTCATCAAATGTGCCGACCATATCATCGACATTGGTCCAGAAGGAGGTGAGGAAGGCGGTCGTATTGTCTGTACCGGCACACCAGAGGAAATAGTCAAGTGCGAGGCATCACACACCGCACGTTTCCTGAAAGAGAAACTTTAGCTCAATACGTCATCCAATCATTTTCCCATTCAGGAATGGGATTTGCAACGGACTTACAACGGATTTGAAACGGACTTACAACGGATTTATATTATCTATGCCCTTTATTCGATGCAAAGTTACAACATTTTCAGGAAATGCCGACACAAAACATGGAAAAAAGCGTGATTGCTTTCAAAAAAAAGCATTTCATTTCCATAACATATTGACATTCAGCTATATATTTTCGGAATACCTTTTCTCAAGCATTCCTTCAAATTTCCGTCATTAGTCATTAGTCATTTTCGTCATTAAGAGAGTTAATGACGGGCGAAAATCGGCTATATAGTAAATATATTTTATATATTTACTATATAGAGGCAAAAATCCCCCCACTCACTTTCCTTAATGACGAAAATGACTAATGACTAATGACGGGACTTAATGACGGGACTTAATGACAAGCACAAATACACTTCCGAAACTATCCTCTTGTATATCAGTGCGTTATAACGGTTATTTTGATTTTCTTGTAAAAATACGTATCTTTTTCCATATTTCTTTGCAGAATCAAGAAAATTTGTTGTATCTTTGCAATCAGAATCAGTAACGCAACGGTCAAATACATCCCCAAACAGTATTATCTATGAAACCTAACGAATTTGAAAACGAATCAGGACTTTGCCCTTATTGCGGTAGCGAGGACATACAGGTGCTTTGTGACGGTACTTACAGATGCCTTGAATGCGGAATGATGTGGAGATAGCCGATAAAGGCTAAAGCCTTACCAGCTACCGCCGCCACCGCCTCCTCCGCCACCACCGGAGAAGCCACCACCGCCATGATGTCCTCCAGAGGACGAACTGTGGGAGCAAGAAGAAACGTGACTGCGAACCGTATCATTCACGCTGCTAACCAAGTGATTGGTAAAGTTTGTACCGCTATATATTCCTGCTGTAGAATACCAATCCGGTTTCTCCACGGTTATAGTTCTGAACTTCCTTGCCCACGTATTTGCAAGTCCGAAGACCATAGCGTATGGCAGCACTCGATAGAAATAAGTTGCATCCTCCATCTGCAACCGCTCAAGGTTCTCCTTCTCTGCCGTCTCTATGAATTCCTTGAAACCAAGCAGACGCCCCATCATGTCAATACGGTAGGCCGTGTTCAACTTGAACCGCCCGCATAGCTCTAAGGCAAGGAAATTGACAAGGAAGAACAGCATTGTCTCCCATTCAACCATAGGGGCTCCATAATCCGTACATGAAGAATCATACAATAATGCCACCATAGCCATTATTGTAAACTTCACAAGAAAGATGACAACACGCTTAAAAACTGACGAAAAGAGGTCAGAATTACTCCCGGCCAGACGCAATGACAGCCCCAGTACAGCCGGTAGCAGCCATATAAAAGAAGCAAGAAACAAGTCATCAATCAAGAAGTAATGCACAATATTCGTGGCGATGGTAAGAGTACCGAATATAAGCAGAGGAATGTACATATACACCCAAGAATCTGTCTTGACGAGGTTCTTTCTACCATCCTCGCTAAACACTTTCTTTAATGCCGACTTCACTCCATTCATTTCCAAGGATTTATCGCCCAACTGATTGAGCCTAACCGTATTTCTACCTTTTGAAAAGAATAAGCTCATCAGTTTTTTCTGATAAATTGGGGCATTATCCGGCAGATTCCTCAGCTTTGTAAGTTCTATCTTCTTATTCTCAATCTCATCAATCCTGAGATAGCCCTGCTCCGCAAACCATGGGATTAGCGATGAAATATCACCATCATCCGCACTATTGTCAATAATAACACCAACCTCCGCACTTGATATTCCATCGGGAGGATAGAACTCTATCGTCTTCACCACGTTACGGCCTCTGTCTATCGTAAATGCACGGAAGAAGATGACGAGGAGACACACCACGGTCAACGCGAGCCATAGGTAATGCCAGAAATACTGCACCTTCTCAACGTCCTCGTAATATCCTTCAGGAAGTTCCATATAGGCTGTAATGGCATGGTTCGGCTGTATAGAGTCGCACATACCAGCTATATATGTCGTAGTTGCCTCATAGTCAATAGGTATGATATTGCTCTCACTTCCATAACTTCCGCTATACCATCTCAGATTATCCACCGCTTTCTGAGGCAATGGCTTCTCAAATTCAATTCTGAAGTCAAAATGCCTTATATTCTCCTTGAAATCAGCACCGAGAATAGTATGGAACAGAATGTCCTTGGTCGCTACACGGTCATCCGGATACTTGAACTTATAGCTTATCACATAGGTCTGTATCCCCTCAACCATTCTGTCGGCATCACCAATCTGAATGACATGGTTATCCATTTCCTCTGTCTGCTCATGAATAGGGCCGCCAGACACCTCCACATCGTCAATATCCACGATATATGGGAACTCCTCCCTACTCTTCTTCCCCGAATCATTCGTCACGTCATGCCAGAGACTGAACTTCATGGGAATGAAACGATAGAATCCATGGCGAGGTTCAAGGAAGTTGATGACAAATGTCTCCTTTACATCCCATACGTTATTCCTATGAACGTAAGCCTCATACTTTACGTTCTCATAGTAGAAACCACCTAGGTCAGCAAATGCACAGGCACTCACCAACAGCAAGGCAAAGGAGAACAGCAATCTGTGTAGCCTATGCATTTGGCACCTCCCTCTCCGCAACATTCTGAATCTCATACATCTTCTTTGACTTGAATCCGAAGATATTAGCAATGATGTTATAAGGAAACATCTGGCACTTGTCATTATACATCCTCACGCTACCGTTATAGTAGCGTCGTGCAAAAGCAATATCATCTTCAACCTTCACAATGCGCTTATGCAGATCAAGGAAATTCTCACTTGCCTTGAGTTCTGGATATTTCTCCACCACAACAAGAATACGGCTCAAAGCCTCGCCAATGCGCATCTCACCCTCAATCTGGCCGTCGATATCATTTGTAGCCACACCTGCACGACGCTTGGTCAGTTCTTCGAGTGTATCAGCCTCATGTTTGGCATACGCCTTGACTGTATCCACGAGATTCGGGATAAGGTCAAAACGCTGTTTCAGATACACGTCCATTGTAGAGAAAGCCTCCTTCACCTTGTTTGAAAGCTGAACAAGACTGTTATAAATGAAGATACATAAAAAGGCTATCAGCGCTACTGCAACAATAAATATAATGGTTGTCATAATGATATATATTATTTCAATGTTGTATTTATTATCTTTGTCCTCTTGTATAAAAACCTACAGATTAACGGAAAAGACTGTAAAATCCAATGCAAATTTACATTATTTCTTTAATATCTGCAAATTTTGAGCAAGAAATAACAGAATCTGATCAACTGGAACCCGATGCAACAACGCTATAACTCCGTAGATCTGCCACTTTGCCATTGCTGTATCTAGGCTTATTCTCCGTTCCAGAATCGAAGGAAGAGCGACGAAAGAACGGAGGAACGGCTATAATTCTATACGGATATACGTTCTGTCATCGAAAGACTTATAGCCTTGCATAACTCCTTTCGTTGCCTTATACAGGTCGATACAAAGAGGATCATTATTGATTATACGTTCTAATTCTCTCTCGCTTTCGGCTAAAGTTCTTTTCAAAACAGGATAGCCGTCAGATGCAAGGACAACCTCTTTAGCATCAGCAACGGAAACAACGTGAATGAGATTTTCGGGAATATCCATTCCATTAATCACGGCATAGTCACGATTCTGTCTCTCACAACAGCTTCGCAACTCGTTTTTGATACAATCACGACCAATATCTTTAATACGTAATTCATCAACTGTTGCCCCACCCTCTTTCTGCAATTTGTGGATATATTCTGAACGCTTTTGGGCATTTATTTCCTCTTCTGGCTTGGGATATTCATAGAGTTCGCCGTCAATAAGACACAGACAATCACCTACAAACCACACCTCACGCTTACTTACGTTCAGTACCACAGCGCTTGCTGCCATGAGGTTATTGTCAGCCTTCACAGGCTTCTGAGGATAATAGGCAGAAACGGCCTCAGAAGTCAATCGGCAGAAGTCTGTAATCGTAGAGTCTGGAGTTAGGTTTTCTGATATTACGCGAGAGACGATTTGCATACACAATCTGCCATTGCTGACATCAGAAGAATATCTGATATCTGCCTTAGAGGTACTGCCGTCAATAACAGCTATGAAATCATCTGTCACGACGATTCCGTCCTCGCACGTCTCCTGATTTCGCTTTCCTATTATCTGGCTTTCTACGATTCTCATTCTGGAAATTTGGATTGTATGATTTTGGTTTGTTCCGCTCAGGCTTTCTATTATCTCGTGGATAATCACGAGAAGAGTTTCTCACGTTATCACGACTATGCTCACGTCTATCGGGAACAGGTACCTGACCAAGAAGTTCCTTTATCAAATCCGGTCTTCCAATACGGCGTAGCGACTGCTCGATACTACGTCGTTCCTCCGGCTTATACCAGAAGAAGAACTGCCTCTGGGCGAGTTTGTCCTTAGGCGTCTTGGCAGAAAAGACCGGCTCAAGGGTGTAAGGATCATATCCGCTATACCAAGTCTCGGTGCTCACGGTCATTGGCGTAGGCGTAAAGTCCTGTACCTGTTCAAGTTGGAAGTCAAGGCGTTTGGTCTTGATAGCAAGGTCTGCCATATCTTCCTCATGACATCCTGGATGTGAGGAAATGAAATACGGAATGAGCTGCTGTCGCAAGCCCTCCTCACGGTTTATCTTATCAAATACACGCTTGAACTCCTCAAAAAGCTTGAAAGAAGGTTTTCTCATCAACTTCAGAACGGCATCTGAAGTATGCTCAGGCGCAACCTTCAGTCTGCCACTCACATGATTGCAGATAAGTTCACGGGTATATTCCCTTGCTGCCTGATTGGATTTCTCGTCCTTACTGTGATGAAGCAGGAGGTCGTATCTCACGCCAGAGCCAATGAAACTCTTCTTTACCTCTGGCAAGGCATCTACGGAACGGTAGATATCAAGCAGAGCAGAATGGTCAGTGTCAAGGTTCGGGCATATCTCAGGATTCACGCACGAAGGACGCTTGCACTTGGCACAAGCCTTCAGGTTACGTCCGTGCATTCCGTACATATTGGCAGAAGGTCCCCCAAGATCAGAGAGATAGCCCTTGAAATCAGGAAGTTTCACCACTTCCTTCACCTCCCTCATGATACTCTCTTTTGAACGGCAAGCTATGAACTTTCCCTGATGAGCAGAGATAGTACAGAAGGCACAACCGCCAAAACATCCTCGATGCATATTCACCGAGAACTTAATCATATCGTATGCAGGAATCCTCTTGCCTTTATACTTAGGGTGAGGAACACGCGTATAAGGCAGATCAAAAGAGGCATCAATCTCCTCGGTAGTCATAGGAGGATAAGGAGGATTAACCACCACATATCGCCCATCCACTCCTTGAATAAGTCGCTGAGCATGAACCTTATTACTCTCTTCCTCTATATGTCGGAAATTATCAGCCTCTGCCCTCTTGTCACGAAGACATTCCTCATGGCTATGGAGCACAATATCATCCTCGGTAATACCACCCGGAATATCTTCTTTTCTGCATAGGAAAACAGTTTGAGGAAGTTCGGTAATTTCACTTATCTTCCTTCCTCTGTCCAACTGCTCAGCTATGGCAAGAATGGTCTTTTCGCCCATTCCATAGGATATGATATCACCTGCACTATCACAAAGGATGCACTTACGCAGACGGTCTTCCCAATAGTCATAGTGGGTTAGTCTTCTTAGGGAAGCCTCAATACCTCCCAATACAATCGGGACATCGGGAAACAACTGACGGAGAATCTTGGAATATACGATTGTTGGATACTCTGGACGACAGTCATGACGGCCGTCAGGCGAATAAGCATCCTCCGAGCGTAAACGCTTGTTGGCTGTATATTTATTAACCATAGAATCCATACAGCCTGGAGAAATGCCGAAGAACAGTCTTGGCCGTCCCAGTTTCTTGAAGTCACGGTAGTCCCCATGCCAGTCAGGTTGTGGCACGATTGCCACGCGATAACCGGCAGCCTCAAGGGTACGACCTATCACGGCAGCACCAAATGATGGATGATCCACATAGGCGTCGCCAGAGAAGAGTATTACATCAAGTTCATTCCACCCTCTTAACTCACACTCTTTTTTTGTCGTTGGCAGAAAATCTGTCAGTTGCATTTACTTAAAGTTTAAAGTGTAAAGTATAAAGCGCAATGTGGATAGTTTCCTTTCCTCATCGGCTTTATACCTTCTACTTTTTTATACATTTGCCTCCTCCGTTGGCACATCAAACTTTGTGTCAGCGTAGAGTAAAATGAGATTATGAAGACCGAGTGCCTTCATATCCTTATGGTATATTACATCAAAACAGAGGTCAAGAAGAGCCTTGTCTGATGTACCTACAGAATCAAGAAGCGAACGGATGTTCAGTTTCAGTTTGTCGAGAACCTGCTCATCCACAATACCATTACTGTCTATCAATCCACTAAGTAGTGAATACTTATGTAAAGTCTCAAGGTGCTCTTTTGAAACCTCAATAGAGCGTGTACCTGATGCATTTGCCTGTATTTTCATATTCCAAAAATTTAATAGCCCCTCACCGACCCTACGGGCATCCTCTCCCCAAGGGGCGAGGGGGAAATTAGTATTTCTAATAATATTCTTTTAAGCGAACTAAGGTTACTTTTTCCCTCGCCCCTTGGGGAGAGGGTGTACGAAGGACGGGTGAAGGGCCTTCTACTCCAGCAGGAACTTCAATACACTTCGCATGCAGAGGCCTCGCTGTTCTTCTGTTCTGATACACTCCAAAGGGAATCCCATAACGAAGCTTCGACGTTCCTTACATGCTATTGCAGCCGTACTTCCATCAGCATAGAGCATGGCTGGAAAAGCTGTTCCGAGAGGCTGTAACACGTCTGACGAGGTTGAAGCATAGTGGTCTTCATTCAATGCTCTATAAACATCAAAGTCTACTCCCATGCCAGTAACGACCTGTGCACTGTCCGACTGATCCTTATACTTACGCACATAGTCGGTATAGAGGACTTCTGCCAAGAAGGTAGAATCGGCAGGCGTCTGATTGTCAGATCCCACATAAGAGCCGCTTACAAGAAGTGCCCCGTTGAAATATCTCAGTTCCGACTTCATCATTGGAGAAATAGAAGGATATCTTTTCAAAGAATAGCCATCATTACGCTCATTACCAAGAATCAAATCCAGAAGCCTATATCTTGACAGCATTACATCGCCCATACCTATACACTCAGAAGAACAACTCGCCACACTGTACTTCTTCATTGTTGCTATAGCACGAACATGCTCTGTGGTATAATTAAAGTCGTTACCTGCAAGGAAAGGCAGTTGACTGGTCCAGCATGCAGTTCTGCCGTATGACAACCCCGGATCTTCTGCCATATCAAAACCAGTAGCCAGTCCCATATCATTATACTTAACAGCAGGTCCTGCAAGCCTATGGAAACCGTTAACGACAAGCAACTGCCTGCCTCCTGGATGCCATACACAGGCTAGTTCCTCGGATGGCAAACTCTGTCCACCACTATTGGCTGCAGTAACCTTGAAACGATACACCTTATCTGCCTCTAAATTCACGGTAGTCTTTCTTGCCCTTACAATAGTACCATTGTCAAAATCGCCATCGTCTGATGCTGTATATAATATGTATGAGTCGGGCTTTGCTGAGGTTTCAAGAGAATCCACGGTCTCTTCCCAAGAAAGAACAGCCCTACCGTATGAATCCACAAGAGCCCTAAAACGATGCGGAGCAAGCGGTTGGATTACAGCCTTCCTATTATGCTTAGCAGCCAAATATCTCACCACACTCTTATACACAGAGCGTGAGAGAGTAAACTTGAAATTAGGATCATGTCCATACAGCATATCAGACAGATTCTCATGCGAGAACATCTCTAGGATAGCAGCAGGAATTCCAGGAATACGGGTCTCCGCATAATTCTTATCCCAGATACCTCTCGTATTCCATCGACCATACTTATATGTAATATCCTTATTAATCTGGGAAAGCATTTGTTCTACGAAATCATACGATATCATTCTGGACTCTCCGTCAGACAAACGGCAGTCGTTGAAATCCGTAGTGCAGATGCCCAAAGTACCAACAATACTCCTGTCCATGTGATAGCCGGCATCACTATGTACGGCAAGACTCATTTCCAATGGAACTCCCCTACCTTCCTTTTCTGGAGCGAACATAGAACCTCCCGCTAACCAGTTTGTCATCATCGGACGGACATTGATATCGTCTGCATAGTCATCTGTTCCCTGTCGTGAACTATAGACGTTATATGGTGCTCCAGACCATTGTGCATTATATCTCGCTCCCTCAAGACAACGTGGTAAGCCACTCACAGAACCACCACGCTCCACATTTCCCATACCACCGCCAAAACGAACGGCATCTGTGGTAACAACGCCCTTCATATTCGAAACATTGTCAACAGCAACGTAATTGTCGTCACCACAGCCGAAATCAAAAGTTCCGAGATATACCCAGGTACTGCCACCCATTGTCTGGTTGACCGTAAAATGCGTCTTCACTCCTTTGTGGACTACAGTATAATGAGCATCTGGGATACTATTCTGCAAAGTTTGATAAGAGACATACACAGCATACTTACCCGGCATAGGCAGATAAGGTGAATATTTAGCTATAGAAGAAGCCTTTTTCCTCCTTACCTTCGACCATCGGGCAGTACCCTTTATGAATGGCGCATCACCTTCCTGTATCACATCGGCTGGCATACCGAAGCCTGGTTCAGAAGATTTCATCCACTTACCCTGCTCCTTATATCCAGGCAACGTCTGATCATTATCCACAACAGTCTCTATATTCTGCCAGTCACGCTCACGTGGCGTCCACACCACGGCACCGGCATTCTCAAGCATTGGAATGATATAGGGAATTACAAAAGTCTGGGAAAAAAGGTCCTCGTTAGTTCCGAAGAGATTCACTCTCTGCCATTTCCAATTTCCCTGTGCAGGATTGTAAACCCTTCCGTGACTTGCCCATATAGACAAATGCCTTCCATCAAGACCGTTCTCAATGCTGTTTGGCCTTGATACATTCTTCACCCATGGCAATCCGTAATAGTCAGAATCATCAAAGACACTCTGAGCATTCACATTGCCATATGCAAAAAACGTCAACAGTCCACAGACCATTGGCATGACACGTTTACTATTCCAATATTTTCTGTTGAGAAATCCCACAATCTATAATACAAACTGTTCCGGCTTCTTACCCTTGAAATCCTTAAAATATGATTTTATTTCCTGCATATCTGTCTCAATATTCCCAGAAGGAATGAAAGAACGGGTGCAGCGTATCAGTTTCCTTTCATAATCCAGTCCATAGAGCAGCACAGGGATTCGTGCATTCAAGGCAATGTAGTAGAATCCCTTCTTCCATTCCGAATTTGCCTTTCGAGTACCCTCAGGAGTAATAGCCAGACGGAACTTCTCTTCTTTCTTTGCTATCTCTGCAAGAGACTCTGTCATGGACATCTTTTCCTGTCTGAAAACAGGAATTCCTCCCATTTTCCGGAATATAGGACCAAGTGGCCAGAAGAACCATTCCTTCTTCATTAGAAAATTAGAAGAAAGTCCCTCGGCCTGATTATACAGTTGTCCATAGAAAAAATCCCAATTGCTCGTATGGGGTGCGAGACATATAATATATTTGTCAGGATGTTCAACCGTAACCTCCTTCTTCCATCCAAGACGACGGTAGAGCAGCCAACCAAAGAATTCTTTAAGCATTTATCTTTTATTAGAGCATATTTCCAATCTCATCAACCACATTGTTGATATCCTTATTGAAGGAATCAACAAGAACACGGTAGTATTTCTTAGCATTCATACCCGGCTCTGGGTGAGAGACACGCATTATGTAATCCGAGTGCAACCTAAGTATGCTTTTCAGAAGTGCATTCACATTGTCCCCAGAATCAGGACGCTTGGTATAGGTAGAAACAGCTATGCATTCAGCGAACAACTCGCTACATACAAAATTTATTTCTTTTTTAAGGTTTCTCTTGTTTGCCATAATTATATAAGATTAAGGATTTGATGTTCAAAGGTAACAAATTTATGCGAAAAACAAGAAAAACGCCAAAGAAAATAAAAAAAAAATCGAAAAAAGATGGAATTATTAGCATTTTTCACCAAAAATTCGTATTTTTGCACTAATTTTTATAGTATAGTATCGATATTTTTCAACCAAAATTATATCATTCAAAGAAAATTATGGAAAAAAGTGCATTACAGATTGCACGTGCAGCCTACCAGCCAAAGCTTCCTAAGGCTTTGCGTGGCGCACTCAAGGTAGTAGAGGGTGAACCTACTCAGTCAGTTGCAGATCAGGAAGAAGTACAGAATCTCTTCCCTAACACTTACGGTATGCCATACATCAAATTCGAGCCTACAGAAGGCAAGATGGCTACTGCTGCAATAAACGTAGGTGTAATCCTTTCAGGCGGTCAGGCTCCTGGCGGTCATAACGTGATCTCTGGTCTTTTCGACGGTATCAAGAAGCTCAACCCAGCTAACAAGCTCTATGGCTTCATCCTCGGTCCTGGTGGTCTCGTTGACCACAACTATATGGAACTTACTTCTGAGATTATTGACGAGTACCGCAACACTGGTGGTTTTGACATCATAGGTTCTGGCCGTACAAAGCTTGAGAAGAAGGAGCAGTTCGACAAGGGTCTTGAGATTCTTCAGGCTCTCGATATCAAGGCACTTGTAATCATCGGTGGTGACGACTCTAACACCAACGCTTGCGTACTCGCAGAGTACTATTCTGCAATCAAGGCTGGCGTACAGGTAATCGGTTGTCCTAAGACTATCGACGGTGACCTTAAGAACGAGGCTATCGAGGCTTCATTCGGTTTCGACACAGCTACAAAGGTTTACTCAGAGGTTATCGGTAACATCATGCGTGACTGTAACTCTGCAAAGAAGTACTGGCACTTCATCAAGCTGATGGGCCGTTCAGCTTCTCACGTAACTCTCGAGTGCGCTCTTCAGACTCACCCTAACATCACTCTCATTGGTGAGGAGGTAGAGGCTAAGAACCAGACTCTCGACGATATCGTAACATACATTGCTGAGGTTGTAACCGATCGTGCAAACCTCGGTCTCAACTATGGTGTTGTACTCGTACCAGAAGGTCTTATCGAGTTCATCCCTGCAATCAAGAAGCTCATCGCTGAGCTCAACGATATGCTCGCTGCTAATCAGGCAGACTTCGACATGGTTGCTGACGACAAGAAGATTGACTACGTTCTCAAGCACCTTTCTGACGAGAATGCCGCTATCTTCAAGTCACTTCCTCTCTCCGTTTCTCGTCAGCTTGCTCTTGAGCGTGACCCACACGGAAACGTTCAGGTATCTCTCATTGAGACAGAGCAGCTCCTCGCTGAGATGGTTTCTAAGAAACTCGCAGAGTGGAAGAAGGACGGTATCTTCACAGGTAAGTTCGCTACACAGCACCACTTCTTCGGTTACGAGGGACGTTGTGCAGCTCCATCTAACTGGGATGCTGACTACTGCTACTCACTCGGTTTCAACGCTTCTATGCTGATTGCAGCAGGCAAGACTGGCTACATGTCTTCTATCAAGAACACATTCAAGCCTGCAGACAAGTGGATTGCAGGTGGTATTCCAATCACAGCAATGATGAACATGGAGAAGCGTTCTGGTGAGATGAAGCCAGTTATCAGAAAGGCTCTCGTAGAGCTCTCTGGCAAACCTTACAAGTACTTCGTACGTCATCGTACAGAGTGGGCTCGCAATACCAGTTTCGTTTACCCTGGTCCAATCCAGTACTTCGGCCCAGCAGAGGTTTGTGACCGTCCTACATTGACTCTCACACTCGAGCAGGAATAATCCGAAATAATTGAATTGAGTGAAAAGTGAAGGGTTGGAGATTGCTGCAATGGTATTCTCGCTCTACACTTTTCACTTTTTCTTTTTTTTACAACAATAACTAGAGATACTAATTAAATAGGATCACTAGCCACAGAACACCTAGTACTACTAGCAGAATGGCAAAGAAAAATTCCAAGAAGGCTCCAAGAAAGGCTCTCCCACGCAAGTTGTGGTGGGGCATCGGTTCTGTAGTCACTCTTGTGTATATTGCCATTTTCTACTATTTCTTCGTAGGTCCGACAGGTTTCAGATGGCGTGCCCTATATGGCGATGCACAATATCCGGAAGGCTACGAAATACAAGGTATCGACATATCCCACTATCAAGGCGACATTGACTGGGCAAAACTCCAGAAAGCCATAATCAATAAATGTCCTGTGCGCTTCGTGATAGTGAAATCAACAGAAGGCCGTTCCATCATTGACGAGAATTTCGCCTATAACTTCGATCAGGCACGCGAATATGGCTTCATACGCGGTGCCTATCATTTCTGGAGCATAAAGTCAAATGCCCGTGACCAGGCTTATTTCTTTCTAAATAAGGTAAAGCTGGAACCAGGAGACCTTCCGCCAGTATTAGACGTGGAGCTGAAGCGTAAGGACCAATCTGTAGAGGATTTCCAACGCGACATACTCACATGGCTTCACATTGTAGAAGACCATTACCATGTCAAGCCTATCATATACACGAGCTATAAGTTCAAGATGACCAATCTCGCCGACAAGCGCTTTGACGATTATCCATACTGGATTTCTCACTACTACGTTGACAAGATGCAGTATAAGGGAAAATGGAAGTTCTGGCAGCATACTGATGTCGGCTCACTCCCCGGTATTGACGGATACGTAGATCTAAACATCTACAATGGCTCTTTCTACGACTTAAAACAACTGTGCATTCAAGAGGAATAACACACAGACTACCTAAAACAAGGTCATTATAATCGCAAAAATTTCGTTCATGACATAACGAACCTATAACATGAAATGAGATGGGGTGACGAAATGCCACCCCATCTCATTATATATTATACATAGACTCTTTACACTTTATACTTTAACTTTACTCTTTACTCAACCAATTACTGATGCTGTTCACGCAACAGGTCATTCACGGTCTTTACAGGATTGAAAGTGCCGAGTGGAACTTCTACGAAAACGGTGTTCCAATCGCTCATAGCACCATTCCAGAGACCAGGAAGTTCAAGAGCCTTGAGTTCCTTACCGTTCTTTGACTTGCTTGAAATGAAGCCTGTGGTGCGATCTACATAATCCGGAAGGTTGAAGGCATTACCTTTATAGTCCTTAACCGCACAGACGAGGTCAACAGGATTGAAGTGAGTACCCTCTGTGAAATACTTCATATAAGTCTCGTTGTTCTTGTCAATCTGCGAAGACTCAAGAATCTGCAAAGAATAAGTGCCATCCTGATTATATGCAAGGAAAGGACCGCCACCAGGCTCTCCAACATTCTTAACAACACCTGCAACTCGCATTGGACGGTTCAGTTTCTTCTTCAAATAGATAACAAGTTCTGCATCCTCAAGATCTTTCAAATCTGCCTTTACGCAACAAAGCTCACGCTTAACGAAACGTGCAATATCAACAAGCTGTTCGTGAGTATATTTGCCAGAATCGAGAAGTTCAAGATATTCAAATACCTTCTTCTGCAAAGAGATGAGCACGCCAGCGATAACTTGCTTCCACTCAACTGTTTCCGGTTTTAGACGATCTGGCACCACATTATCAATATTCTTGACGAAAATGATATCAGCGGATATTTCGTTAAGGTTTTCAATCAAAGCACCATGACCACCAGGACGGAACAGCAGACTTCCATCCGAATTACGGAATGGAGTATTATCAGGATTGGCCGCAACTGTATCTGTGCTTGGCTTCTGCTCAGAGAAAGAAATGTCGAATTTCACACCGAACTTCTTCTCGTAGCCTTCAGCCTTCTCAGCCACCTTCTGCTTGAAAAAGCCCATGTGCTCATGAGAAACGGTGAAATGAACATTTGCCTTTCCTGCAGAAGCTGCATACATAGCGCCCTCTACAAGATGCTCCTCCATAGGAGTACGTGAACCATCCGCATACTTATGAAACAATAGCATGCCCTTTGGCAACTGCCCATAGTTCAAGCCGTCAGCATCAAGCATACCCTTTGCCACAGCCTTGTAATCGCCCTCGGCAATAAGATCCTTAACACCCTTACCCTTTTTCTGTCGGAGAAGAGCGTCAAGCGAATCATAGAATGCAAACTTCTCGATATTATCGAAATATTTCTTCTCGAAATCAGTTGTAGGAACATCATAGTCAGCATCTACAAATGCGAACATATCCTTAAACATACGCGATGCAGCACCAGAGGCAGGCACGAACTTTACAATCTTTCGTCCCTCAGCCTTGTAATCGTTCCATATCTGAACATATTTCTTTACCTCCTCGGTTGTAGGAGCTAAAATACCTTTACCAATAGCAGCCGGACCTTCAAGTTTAAGAAATGGAAAACCGGTTTTGAACTCATTAAGCTGTTGTTCGAGTTTTTCTGCAGTGATGCCCTTGGCAGCCAACTGCTTCAGATCTTTTTCTGTCAACATAGATATATCTTAGGTTTTGTATTATACAGGATATTATCGCCACAAAGGTAATGTTTTTATTTGTTTTTTGCAAGATTATCTTTCAACTTTTTTGCCAAACAGTTAAATAAAGTTAATATCACAATAAATAGCGAAATGTTTGATTTGTATTTGGACAAAAAAATGTAACTTTGTAATCAAAATAATAACAAAGACGTTAGGCTTATGACTAAAAATATAATCTCCATAGCGTTTGCAGCACTTGCAATATTCGGCTCTGCTACTACAGCGGAGGCAGCTCCTCTTATGGAACTTATTGAGGTTGAACAGCAGAGCGCACAGATTTCGCTAACCGATAATAATGTTCTCCATATCACAGGCGGAGCAGGTCAGGTGCTTGAAATCTACAATGTAGCAGGTGTAAGACTTTCAACCACGAAGATTGACAGTCAGGAAAAGCGCGTAGAGCTTAATCTCACAAAAGGCTGCTATATAGTCAAAGTGGGAAAAACCGTACGCAAAATTTCATTAAGATAATCTATCAAATTGACAAGATATAAGTCCTATGACCAGTGGTATCAGGAAATGGTGCTATCTGGTCATTTTTTTGAAACGTCAGAATAACAGAGCTTTATCGTATTAGAACAAATGAGGAAACACTTAACAATGCTTTATTCTCTCAGCCTAATGTTCATGATTCTGTCATGTGCAAAGGAAAAGGTCGTAGAGCATCCGTATGCAGGACTTTCCTCTGAATACTACGAATCTTTCTCTGACAGGACCATGAAGGCCAACTCACAGGAGATAATGGAATATATCCTGAATATTGTAGGAGCAGACCATGAAAGCTTGAAAGCTGACCGCTATACGCGAGCCCACTACAAATTCTTCTCCACTTCACCGGCCGCCTTCCTTTGGATTAACCGACAAGGCGTCTCTCCACAGGCAGACACCCTTCTTGCCTGTCTTGATTCATGCGAGCGCGACGGATTTGAGAAACGGCAGTTCGGCGTGGAATATATACGCAATGATATCGAGACATTAAGGAACCTGTCATTTGAAGCAGGAGGAAAGAACAGCGTCAACAGAGTGTTAGCCCGACTGGAATACAACCTGACCAAGGCATTCCTGCGCTATGCTGTCGGCCAGAGATACGGCTTTACTGACCCATACGACCTGTTTAACCGTCTGGATGTACACGATTCTACTCCAAAACGAGTAACATACCGTCAGCTCTTCGACGACTCCACACACGTCTGCGGACGACAGACTTTCTATGGCGCTATAAACGCGATAAAGCACGACAGCGTAGGCATTTATCTCGCCAAGGCTATGGACCATTCGCCTATCTACAACAAGATAAAGGCATGCCTGAAGAATGATTCCATCAACCGCGAGTTGATTCTCGTAAACCTTGAGCGTGCCCGGTGGAAATCTACAGATGCGCCTTATCTTCATGATGAATATTTGATTGTAAACATCCCTGCCTTTCACCTATGGGCGATGCGCGACAACCGCCTTGCCATTGACATGAAGATTGGATGCGGACAGAAGAAGACAAAGACCCCTCTGCTTCACAGCAAGATAAAGCGCATGGAACTCAACCCACAATGGACAATACCCTGGAGCATCCGAAAGAAGGAAATCAACGGACAGGGTGGAAATGCGGACTATTTCAATCGCAACAAATACTTCGCCCGGAACAAGAAGACGGGAGAAAAGCTTAGAGGGGCAGATATAACAAACAGGATTATAATGTCCCCCGACTGGTCTATAGTTCAGGAGGGAGGAGAAGGCAACTCGCTCGGACGTATCATCTTCCGTTTCGACAATAATTTCTCCATCTTCGTACACGACACATCGTCACGTGGAGTCTTCAACCGACAGACACGAAGCGTATCACACGGATGCATAAGAGTAGAAAAGCCATACGAGCTTGCCTGCTATATGCTTCGCGACAAAGACCCCGAAATGGCAGAGAAGATACAATACTCCATGGAGGTTGACATGTCAGACCCCAAACGTGACAGAAGGAAAATTGTAGGGTTCAAGAAGGTTGACCCGCAAGTACCTATATTCATCGTTTATTACACACTGTTCCCCGTACCGGAAGGAGACATCAAGAGTTTTCCTGACGTTTACGAATACGACAGTATTATAGCTAAAGCCCTCAGATCTATATGACAGAGAAAGAAGTCAGATTCTCCAAGATAGTGAACCAGTATAGTGAACAGCTATACTGGAAGGCGCGTCAAATTGTAATCCGACATGAGGATGCAGACGATGTCGTACAAAACGCATTCCTCAAGGCATGGTCACGCTTCGACGATTTCCGAGGTGATGCCAATATATATACATGGATATACCGAATTACCGTCAATGAAGCTATAGATTTTCTCAGGAGAAAACGCGAACAAGTGTCGCCTGACGGTGAGATGAGGATTGCCGACAATCAGTTTGCCGATGACTATTTCGATGGAAACGAGACACAGAAACTGCTTTACGAGGCAATGGAAACTCTTCCCGAAGCACAACGCGCAACATTCTCCTTGCGCTATTTCGATGATATGCCCTACTCTGAGATTTCAAAGATACTAGGAACGACAGAAGGCGGTCTTAAAGCGAATTATCACCTCGCTGTAAAGAAAATTAAAGATTTTTTTCAACGAAAGAATTAAACTTTTGCAATTATCATTCGTCAAAACATTAGAAAGGAAAAAATATTATGAATAACGACTTTAACGACATATTCGACAAGGAGCAACTAAAGCAGAATCCGTTCAAGGTTCCTGCAGGATATTTTGATTCGCTTAACACGCGCATCATGGAAAACGTTGCAAGGCAGGCATCAGCCCAGAAGAGCGAAAAGCCAGCCCAGACAAAGAATGTCCGCATGCATGTGCTCCGTTGGGCTGCAGCATGTGCTTGTGTGCTCGTAATCGGAGTAAGTGCCGTATTATTCACATTCAAGGACACAGACACTTCAGAAGTGCCTGCAACCGCACAACAAAGTTTTTTCACAAGTGATGATGCCTTCAATCAGGCAGCAGACTATACAATGCTCGATAATCACGACATGTATCAGATGCTGGCAGAAGAATAGGACAATCACCCCTTAAATCATAAGAAATGAAATATATAATTACACTTATCTTAGCTCTTGTGATGGTTCTTCCATTGCCCGCACAGAATAATGATTCAAGGCAAGATGAACGCACGGAAGGTCGCAGGGATGAGCAAAAGAAATTTGACCCGGAACGCTATCAACGTGAACTAGAGGCCTGCATCATCCGCGAGGCTTGTCTCACGAAGCAGGAGGCGCAAAGATTCTTTCCACTCTACCGTGAGATGCTTAAGAAGCAGCGTGCTATATATATGAAGAAGAACGTATTCGACAAAGCTGCATACAATGACAACAAGGCTGCGGAAGCTGTCATTCTCGCATACGATGAGCGTGAATTGTCAATAAAAAAACTTCAGTTACAATATCACAAGCAGTTCATCAAAGTGATGCCAGCTACAAAGGTTCTCAAATTCATTCGCGCAGAAGAACGCTTCAATCGCAATGTGATGCGTAACTTCTCAAGACCAAGACCACCACAGCCACAACCACAGCCACATCATCCAAGAAACAAATAACGAAAGCTCGGCATCTCGCCGGGCTTTATTCTTTTCCCAACTTTCGCAAGTTGAATTTTTCATAAGCCCTCTACTTACTTATACTCCAAAATGCGAAAAAAAACAAGGGGGGAATGGCAACTTTTTTTTCATTTTTTTTCTGAAGGCCTAAAATTCAATAACGCACACTCATTCTCACCTTCCCTCCACAGATATCTGTACCTGATATTAGCATTTGTTGTCACCTCAAAGCATGCCCAAAATCAATTGAAATATTTGTAATAATTGAAATGCAGTAGATGGTGTCTGACGATGTACAATTAGTGGGAAATTACAATTATTTCAATTATTTCAATAAAAAATATGCACGCACATCTCACCGTTTGCGATAACCTGTACATGAATTTAATATTTATATATATAATTACATATATAAATATTATAGTTATAGGCACTCTTACAGCGTGTGTCCAAATTTAATTGAAATAATTGAAATGCCGTAGAGTGAAATGCCCTGTATCTGCCTGATTGTGTGCGTATTGTAAAAAACTGCGATTATTTCAATTATTTCAATTATTTCAATTAAAAATATGCACATGTATCCAGCCTCACACCAAGAACTACACCTAGAAAATAACATCTATATAAAAACGTGAGTTCGACGAAAATTTTCTATACTTTGTATAACATTAATTGGGACATTAATACACTTTAATTCAAGTTTATTCGCTATGCTCATCAGCAAGACAGTCGCAAACTCTGAACTGTCAGGAAGACAGTACAATGAGTAACCGAGGTGCATACTCTACGAAGGAGAGGATGCCCTCGGATAGCAAGCAACAACTACATTTCCAGCCTGGAAGACTGTACCTGATTACCTATGTACTGCCCTCCAGGCAGTAGGATGGGATTGGCACTATATCCCCGCACATCCTCGTTTCACTCGTATGTACGGGGTTACTCATGGTACTGTCTTCCAGACAGTTCAGAGCTTAAGCAAACATTAATTATAACATTAACGATCCTTATGGCTTAAATATTCGTTAATATTTATGTCCAAATTAATGTCTTAATTAACGTCGTAATTAATGTTTCAAAGCAAAGCGAACCCATATTTATTTTCGTCGAACTGACGTTAAATATTAAAGGCAAATCACCAAACTGCGTGTGTCCAAAACAATTGAAATAATGAAATTTTCGCGTTTTCGGAAGAAATGAAAAAAAGTTGGGTATTGCCCTTGTTTTTTTCGATTTTGGAGTATAAGTAAGTAGAGGGATATGTTTATTGTTCCTCCGTTGCAAATCCACACCAAATCCCATGCAAATCCAATTCGCGATAGGACTTACATAGGAGGCAGATGGGAAGAACAAGGATGAAGCGAAGACATTAATTCAATACCTCGAACTTGAGAATCCTCACATCAATCAAAGGACGACTCAAGCCGTCGGTTTCCGACTGCAAAATCTTTTCAACCACATCAAGACCGCTTACTACCTGTCCGAATACGGTATAGCCACCATCTAGCCAAGGAGTACCACATTGCTGATAGCCTTCGTAATATTCAAGACATTCCTTGTAAGGGCTCTTTCCCTTCTGCACAGGCCATTTGCCCCATGTGATGTAGAATTGAGATGTAGAACTCTTGAACTGCGGATTCTGTTCATCACCATCACGCGCAGCACACAAAGCACCACGCTTATGGAAGAACTGAGGATATAATATCTCTGCATCAATATGCTCCTCACCATTCTCGCCTGGAACCACCGAACTGCCGAGCGGTGTAGGATTATCCTTAGACGTATATGAGGCCGTCTTTGAGTCAGGATCACCACCCTGAATCATGAAGTCCTTTATAACGCGATGGAAGAGCGTGGAATCAAGTGCGCCACTCTTTGCCAGACGCAGGAAGTTATCGCGATGCTTTGGGGTCTCGTTATACAATTCAACAACGATGTCGCCCTCAGTTGTATGAAGCTTCACGAGCTTACGGTCATACAACTTAGCCAAATCCATCCTACCCTCACGAATCTGCTCATCGAGCAAGGCTCTCATTATGGCTGTTGGCTTTCCTTCCTCGGAAAAAGCACCGAGATTATATTGTGACGGACGGCTTTCAGGTTCCCAATAGAACACGCCCCTACAGCGCCCTTTAGTATCGTTCTTCATCCTGCGGATAAGCTCGGCATACTGCTCCCTACCCTGCTCCATCACCCAAGGCTTCTGTTCGTCAACCTCATATCCAGTCTCGACAATCATCACGTCAGTACCATATTTCTCGCTCACCTTGCGGATATTCTTCATACAGTCGTGTATCGTCATAAAGGCATTCGACTCCTTCCCTGACTTCATAGCCCAATAAGGATAGAGAGACATACCGATGATATCCCACTTGGCTCCATTATCCTTCAGAGCATCAAGATTACGGTTGTAAAGGCTACTGTCAAAGCCATTGTCAAGATGAACTATCACCTTTGCATCAGGGAAAACAGCCTTTACGGCATCATATCCTGCAGCAAAGAATCCTGCATATTGCTTTGGGTTCTGATCAAACTTGCCCAATGGCCATAGTATGCCGTTGCTTGTCTCATTGCCCACCTGCACCCACTTTGGTGTGATGCCGTTATCCTTTAGAAGAGTAAGCACCTCGTTGGTATGGGTAGCCAATGCAGCGGTCATCTTCTTGAATGAGAGCTTTTCCCATGCCTTCGGAATATTCTGCTTGCCGGGATCAGCCCACCAGTCACTGTAATGGAAATCCACCATAACCTCCATACCAAGTTCCTTGGCACGCTTTGCCTTCGCCAAAAGGTCTTCCTTGTTGCACCAGTTTTCATGCTCCGAAGGATCAACCCACACACGCAAGCGGACGGCATTCATGCCCATCTCCTTCATCAGGGCAGTACACTCACGCTCCTCACCTTTCCAGTTATATAGTTTTCTACCCTTGCTCTCCATTTCAGTTTCCCAACTGATGTCCGCACCAAGATAGAAATCTTGTGCGAAGCCTGTAAGAGCCATAAAAGCAAGAGATATAACAGCTAATGTTCTTTTCATATTCTTTACACTTTCTACTTTACACTTTCCTCTAATTTCTCTTTTCTCATGCTGAACTCGCAACCGCAGTATAGCTGATTGTAGAAACCGTTTTCCTTCAGCAGTTCATTACGCCGCTGCTGCAAGCCTCCTTTTCGCCAGTTACGGTCATCGAAGGTCACACCTCCCACCTGTTCAGCCGCCCAAGCACCAGCCTCGTTTATCTGGTCGAGAGATTTCCAACGGCTTGATGCAAGCGTGGTGGTAAACTCTGCAATACCCAGTTCCTTGCACTTCTCCGCAGTTCTGAGCAAGCGAATCTTGAAGCACTCAAGGCAACGCTTACCGCGCTCTGGCTCATTCTCCATGCCCTTGATTTTGCAAAGCCACGCCTCGTGATTGTAGTCATCATCAATAATGGTGATACCGAGTTTTTCCGCATATCGTGTTATCTCGTTCTTCCTTATGAGATATTCCTCCTCTGGGAAGATATTCGGATTGCAGTAGAACAGCGTAGGACGAACATCATTGGCAAGCATCCACTCAAGAATGGCACTTGAACAAGGGGCACAGCAGCAATGTAGTAAAACGTCTTTCATATCGTGAGTTATTTACTGAAGTTCGGAAGTTATGATTGAGCCCTCGGGCTCGTTGTCGATTACAAAATTACAACAATTTTTTCATACATCCAAATTTTTTCTACATGTGCATAATTAGTGTGGTAATATTTATAATTTGTGTGGTAATTCTGAAGGTATAAATTGCCACTATAAGCGCATCGGCTTCATTTTGAATTCAACTTTCGGAAGTAGCCTGGAAGGCTATACTATGAGTAACCGAGGACATACTCGACGAAGGAGAGGATGCCTTCGGCTAGAAAACCACCTATTTTTATCAGCCTGGAAGGCTGTACCTGATTTCTCCTTATACAACTTTCGCGATGTACTGCCCTCCAGGCAGTATATAGAAAGTGATATCGTAATCCCCTCACATCCTCGTTACACTCGTATGTACGAGGTTACTATTAGTATTGCCTTTCAGGCAATTCCGCACTTCCGAAACTTAAATCATAAACTGAAAATTTGCACACAGCCCATAAATTTACTTCAGTAACAAGTAACGGGTAACAATAAGGAAATTGGTGAAAAATGGACAGCCTATTTTATAATATCTATATATAATAAGGTACCCGTTGGCGGAATTAAATATTAAGTATTTTTATATATAAAAAGTTGTGTATATCATTAATTTTTAGTAATTTAGAGGTCCCAAACAATAAAATATTAAAAATCAGATATGCACAACTTGAGTAC